>VTLG01010898.1_pt1 | contig 198194 bp, 228 predicted proteins | sample 4694571 | NCBI WGS metagenome assembly VTLG01 (sample SAMN12604809, study PRJNA352737) | marine metagenome | biome: ENVO:00000447; feature: ENVO:00000209|ENVO:00000569|ENVO:01000036; material: ENVO:00002151; isolation source: viral sequences binned using virsorter ... | reverse complement strand
ATGATAATATTGACTCTAGTTAGTGTTATCTTAGAGCGTAACATAGCGAGATTTTTTTGTCAACAACTATGGAGAAATATGTCAATCTTCGCTAACACCTTGACATGACACATTTTTTGCTATATAATAACAATGTAAGCACAATTACAATGGGAAGATCTTACAAACGTAACGACCTCTATAATACAAATAGAGCGAAAAGTTTGAGAGAAAAGAGAAAACAATCCAACAACAAGTTTAAAGGAGTTACTAACAACAATCCGCACAATAATGTGGAAAAGTATCACAAACCCCGCCCCTAATTGCCACCCTATACTATGCCTTTCTTTGCCCTTTTTTGCTATGTCTAAAATAACAACTATTCAGACAATTCCACCAGTAAATGTTAAATTGTGGTCACACGGTTCTAAACACTTTTGGGCATACGATTACCCAGGAAATAGTAAGAACGGACCATTTAAATCTGAAAAGTTAGCATTACTTGACGCAACCCAATTCTCTAGTGATTCTTAATGACAATTCCACACAAATTGCAGTTATTACTTAACACATACGATAAGGGATTATTACCCCCTGATTTACAAATAGAGATGGCACAGTTCTTAATAGATTGTGACCTACATAATGAGTTAAGACAGTATCAACAACTATGCGACTATTACATCGCTGAGGGTATATGTTATGACGTGCAATTAGCATGACTAATTAACACATAGTATGCACACAGTTATTAACAATTAAGACAGTTAATTTCTGTGTGTATGTGTATATTAAAAAATCGATAAATGCTAACCTACAAAAGTATACCATCGATATCAAAAAATTTTCCCAGTAAAAAATTTCTCCAGTATGGTTTTAAACCCCAGACAAGAAAAGAAAATCGCCCTGCAAGAAACCTATAAGGATTTGGTGGGTCTTCCATGGCCTGCTCGTAGGTATCCAGGGTGTTACGATATTATACAGAAATACGCTAAGGCACAATTAGACCTCGACCTACCTAACTTCTCAGGGGTCTACCAGTCATTCGCAGATGACGCTGTAGCACAGGCAAATGGTCTATGGATAGAGAAACCTACATGGGGTGAGGAATTAGACTTTACAAACCTACAGAAGGATGACCTATTATTGTTTAGGTTATATACACAGGAAGGTAGGATTGTTACTCCAGAGAATGAGCGTATACCTAATCATGGTGCTGCTTACCTAGGTGATGGTTATATGCTACATCAACCATATAAGGAGTTAAGTCAGATAGTAGACATGAAAAGTAGTGGATGTAAGATATACCAGACATCTTGTGTAGGTGTAGTTAGGAATAACACTACATAGCAATAGACAACTGAATAATAAGTTAATGAGCAAAAGGTTTACTTTACAGATAGAGGAGACCTACGACGGTGATTGTTATGTTAACATACCACAGGATTTAATGGATGAATGTGGATGGAAAGCAGGAGATGTGCTAGAATATGAAGAAGAGACCGATGGGTCTGTTATCTTGATTAAAAGTGAAGAATGAGATATAATCAAATAATGCTAACTATACTGGTTGTATGTAATATCATCAACTTGGTAAAAAATTAGCGTTTGAAAAAAAATAAAAAAATCGTCGTGGAAACTCCAAAGTTTAACAGTGATGAGGAATTCATCGCTTGGGCATTACAAAATATAAGTGAAGCAATAAAGAATCTATCCAGTAGAATAGAAGCTTTAGAGGGGGCAATAGGTAAAATGCCTCCCCCTGGTGCTGATATGATTAAGTATAAAGTCCCAGGTGATGACTCCTACTCTAATTTGAAAGAGTTATTTGATAATCTGTATAAGAGGATAAATACCTTAGAGAATAATAATAAAACGTAGTGCCAGCTTATATTCAGGAAACAGGTCGAAGTTTTCCGAATCCTACTAAAGGCGGTGGTTTTAACCAAGTCTTTAAACGTCCCTCATCAGGTGAGTATACTACTCATGGAGATTACCCTGATGTAGGTAGCGGTATGGACTATAGCATCACCTTTGAGGGTGCAGGTCCAGGCACTATGCCTATGGGAAAAGATATTGTCCATTATATTGGTGATGATGACCCTACTAATGTTACCAGTGGTGGTGGGGAAAGAAGAGGAGTCTATAGATGGTATAGAGGGGTCAAAGATGACCACATGTATACACAAGACCCTCAACAAAAGAAATCAGACTTCGGTTGCGAGAATGAGTCTTGGAGGACAGCAGCAGGAGGATATAACTCAGAACCTAGGCAAGGGACACCTGTATTCTATGTAATGAGAGAGCAGGTACCTAATAGTGTGCCACTCAATACCTATTACAGTCACTGGCCTGACGATTCACAACTGACCGTAGGAGGTAATGTCCCTACTGGATTAAACGGAGTAGGTTGTGGAAGAAACAAATACTTTAATACTGGTAAGTTAGGATATGCCTTTACTTCAGAAGCAGCTGCATTAGCATACTGTAGTGGTGGAGAGACTCCTGTCCCTCTATATGAGTATCTACATCCTGACCCAGACCATTTCTATACAATAGACCCTGCTAATGAAGTTAATCTTAGTGGTGGTCCTATAGCACCTAAACATGCCTATGGTGGAGAATACTCCTACCTAGGCATTTTGTGTTGGGTATTTGCTGAACCTCCTAGAGATGCACCTACCGATACTATAGTAGACGTAGGTAGAATAGGTCCAACAGGGCAAACTCTTAACAAGAGTGGTTGGTATGACTACACTGATGATGACCAATTCTCCTATGGTGAGTCTGGATGGGGTTCTGGAGGGTGGTCTGAGTTCATGTATAGGCAAATGCGTGACTCAAATAGTAATGCAGTAGAGGGTCCACCTGCTGTTAACGGTTGGGGTAACCCAGATAACGTAGATATGCTATCTAATGATGCTCAATTTGAATGGGCTTATGGTTTATCTGGTGCTGTAAAGGGTGCTGTGCCTAGATTCCTCGGTTTTGAGGACATGTATGATGCTCAATTCGTCTTTTATTTGTTTGATACCTCCTTCCCATGGAATGGTCCTATCTTTTCTACACAGTATATCCTCTCAAATGCGAAATGTTGTCCAAATACTACTGACCCAGAGGGTTGTCCGCAGTGTGCACCAGTATGGACGTACCATTCTCACTTCTATGAGATACAATCAGACTCATGGGAGACTACAAAAACAGAGATTTCCATACATGATGAGAGTAGTACGGGTGTAAAAGAGTCATTCTGGACTATAGGAACTGATTCTACTACCCTATTCTTCCGTTATGTTACCCGTACAGGTGACTTTAACCGTGGAGATAAGATAAATGGGTGGGATATTGACGCAGTTTACTACTTTGGTGATGAATTAAAGTGTGGAATAATGGAATTAACGTGGGATCAGGGTAGTGGTGCAACGAAAAATACCTTTTCTTATCAACAATCCTTCACTTCTACGGATAATGGGGAGATAGAAGTGCTTGCTGGCTACGGTGTACCCAATAAAGCAGCGTTTTGTGGCACATATGAGTTTCCAAAGAAGATATCTTACTGGAAAGTAGAGGTAGATCCACAGGCTTTGATACCTCATCGTAAGATGGATGAGGCAGAAATGCGAGCTGTAGTCGGAGATGATGGTACAATCGTCGCAATAGACATAGTTAATGGCGGTAGAGGGTATGTTTTAGAGGATACAACCATAGAATTGACGCATCCGAGGGAAATGGATAACTTCTCTGCTACGGATACAGCAGATTTTATGGAAAATAGTATTAATAGTGACACGGATTACGATAAAGCACTCGGTAATAGTCGCACAGAGAAGGGATTTAAGCGTAAAAACATGGAATCTGCTGTAAAAGCGTATGGAACGCATAGCGGAATCGTGGATTTGAGTAAAGATAAGAATAATGAGCTCTATAAACTGAAAAAAGCAGTCGTAGAAGTAGAGAAAATAGACGAAGCAGGTACAATTAAGCGTGTAAGAGTCGTAGATGGTGGTGCAGGATACAACCAAGCGAATGTTCCTACCGTAATGATAGTGCAACCAGAGAAAATTAAGGTATCAGAGGACGCATCTCAGGATGAGATAGCTGCGACTGAGAAAGGAATGCAAGAAGCATGGAATCACGAGTTTACGGATGGAGATGTGCAACCAATTTCATCTACATTTGACAAAGAAACCATGGGAATCATCGGATCTTCCATGGGAGTCTCCCCACAGGGAGAAAATTCAGGATCATCTGTCTATGTTGAGGTACCAGACTCCTATGTAAGGGCAGCTAGTGACGGTGTAGACGACGATGTAACCAAATTATGCATGAATATACCCGCAGAATGTATTAATGTAGATGCTAGGGGTTATATTTCTGATGCTATGCCTGATGAAACCCAATTTGAAATCATATCTGGAGCAGATCCAAACGGTATAGGACTATTTGAGAAGGAAGTGATGCCATATGCATATAGTGGCACTGCTCAAGTAGACCAATACTCAGAGAATGTCTCCCACTTATACGGTCCATTTGGTAAACAGAGGTGTATTGAGGTAAGACAACCTAAACTTTACAACATAACTCGTTGGTTTGATATGCCATGTGCATATTTGGATGCTAACGAGGCAGGTGAGCAGAAGGCATTTGGTTATCTACCCTTTAAATACTGTGGTTCTGAGCAGAAGGATGCAACCTTTAGAGTATCACTTAGTTGTGAGGGACGTATAACTGGTAGTCAAGGTGGTGCGTGTATGGATTTCATACAGAGTTTACCTACTCCGTATCTACAACAGAAGAGACCTACACCAACAAACAATAGAACATGGAATTGTAGACGTGGTAATGTACCTGGTAGGTGTTACCGTGATCCTAGTGACCCTAATGACATTGTATTTGTGCCAGTAGGTTTGGATGAGAATACTTACGACTATAATAGGAGTAACTTTACAGAGCTAGAGCAGTTACAAATGTGGGCAGGACAGAATATTACCAGTGCAGCCGCAGTGCAGACATGGTTAGGACACCCAACCGCACAAGACCCTGCTGGTACTCCGCACTCTGTTGATTATACTGAGCTTACTGTTGCGTCATGTAGCGGAGGAGTCCCGCCAAATGAGTGTTGGGATACCTATGTGCGTGGAGTAACTGCGTCAGACGGTCCATTAGTAGTGTATAGTGAGTACGATGCGAACGGAAATGGCGGTGGTGGTAGTACCTTCTGTCAGACAAGTGAATTATATGACTCTTGTGTTGCACTAGATAAGTGTATGGATGCGTCTATTGCCATCAACCCTAAGCGTATGACTGGTAGTGGCACTAATGCACGGATGTTAATGGGTCCGTATAATGGAACTATGACCGTGCGGAATTATCTTACTGGTGGTACTATTGCACTAGATAAGAGTATCAAGAATTATGGTAACCCATACTTTGATGAGTGTAGTGAGGAGAATGCGTGGACAGAAGGTACACAGGTTAACGAGGATTTATAATGGCATTTGGATTTTTAAAACCAGTTGCATCACTTAACGGACTACCTTGCAGTGGTCACGGACTTTGTTTGCCTTCTACTATACACTCTGTACAGAGTTGTGGTAGTCCTCCTATTCCTTATTCTATTGTGATTAAGGAATTTACATGTTGGTGGCCTCCGCACCCTACGGTTCCCTTCTTCCCTGTTACACCATTACGTGCTACAGTGTTAGTGAATCGTATTCCCATCATGTTATTGGGTGATACATTCATACCACACATTGCTGTGTGTACCAATATAATTGTGTACATATGTCCTTGTGGTAAGGCAATGTGTCCAACGCCCACTCCAATCCCTTGTAGCGTCCTTACAATCGAAGATGGTGGAGGAGTCGGTCATACTAGAATCTGTATGGCAACGACCTTTACTGTATTTGCATTGAAGCGACCTATAGGTAGGATTCTGGATCCGTTAGGAGTTGGATTCTCAGGGTTTAGTTACCCTTGTTCATCTGTGGTTGCATTTGGGCATGCAACTGTGTTAGCATCATAGTAGTTTATTTTAAATTATGGCATTATACTCGTCAACTGGTGGATATATTACTCCTCCTGCAAAGAAAACAAGACAAGGAAACTCGAAAAACACAAAATTGAGTGCTACTTCTCGTAATGGAGCAAGAAAAAAATATAGGGGTCAAGGAAAATAGTCGGGAAACCCTATAAATAAACATATTGGCACTAAATATAGGTAATATGCCATCGTATAGGTTCAGATCTGAAAAATATATCAGTAGAGGGTTTAAGGATTTAGCAGTCTCTTTTAAACCAAACCCTTCTACAGGAGATTTTGGTGTGGTCAAAAATGAAAACGCTATAAAACAGTCTGTCCGAAACATCATATTAACAATGTTTGGTGAAAGACCTTTTCAATATGAAATTGGGTCTAGGGTTAAAGCACTATTGTTTGAGCCTTGGGATCCATTTAGTGCTGATAGTATGAAAAGTGAAATTCGTAATGCTCTGGATAGATTAGAACCAAGAATCGAAGTTAACCAAATTAAGTTAAGGGATGATTCTGATATAAATTCCATCCAGGTTGGTATTGACTACACTATCGTGGGTCAAGAAGAAATACAAAACGTCGAATTTCTCTTAGAGAGAGCATAATGTCCGCTATTCCATCACAATTAACGTCGTTAGACTTCTTTGAAATCAAAGAATCTATCAGATCTTACCTTAGAACTCGTAAAGAATTCACAGACTACGACTTTGAAGGTAGTTCTGCGTCATATTTGATAGATATTCTTGCTTATAACACTTATTATACTGCCTTTAATGCTAATATGGCATTAAATGAGGCATTTTTGGAGACTGCTACTGTTAGAGATAACATTGTAAGGATAGCAAAGCAGTTAAATTACACTCCAAGGTCTATAAAAGCAGCTAGAGCATGCTTGAGATTGGTTGCACAGACAACAACATCTCTAAATGGCACTACATTCCCAGAATTTTGCACATTACATAAAGGTGATGTGTTTGTAGCAGAGAATGAGGCTGATACTTTTACCTTTGCATTGACAGAAGACATCAAAGTTGCGGTAGATTCATCTACTGGAAAGGCAACCTTCGATAATGTATTGGTATATCAGGGAAATCTGCTAACATACAACTATACAGTTGATTATACAGTCAAGCAGGACTTTGTAATACCTGCTGAAAACGTTGATACCTCTCTTTTGAGAGTAGATGTATCTCCAAATGCTCAATCCTCTGAAACTGACACCTATAGTCAGGCAGCAAACATCACATCTACTGATGCTACCTCAAGGATTTACTATTTGGAAGAGGCAGATGACCTTAGATACCGTTTAGTCTTCGGTGATGGGGTTATTGGACGTAAATTAATCGATGGAGAATACCTTACCCTCACCTATGTGGTAACAAATGGTGTTGAGGCTAATGGATGTAAGAATTTTGACTATATTGGTTATATAAACGACTCAGATGGTAGACCAATTAACCCTGCTGCCATCACATTGGTCACCAAAGACGCTGCACAGGACGGTGAAGAGCACGAAACCGCACTTTCGGTTAAGTTTAGAGCACCTAGGGCATATGCAACCCAAAACAGGGCAGTTACTGAAACAGATTATGAGCATATCGTCTCTGAAATCTATCCACAAGCAGCTTCAGTGACTGCTTATGGTGGTGAGAAGTTAAATCCACCTGTTTATGGTAAAGTTTATGTCGCTATACGACCAAAAACAGGAAATAAGCTTAATGAGACAACAAAACAGAAGATAAAAAACGATTTGAAGAAATATTCAGTCGCTTCTATTGAACCAGTCATCATTGACCCAACTTCTTTCTACGTTATTCCAAAATCTTACGTTTATTACAACGGAAACGAGACTGGACTTACTGGATCGCAACTTGGTACTAAAGTTTTACAGTCTATTGATGCTTATAACAGAAATGGACAGAATAACAGGTTTGGAGGACGTATAGACGGCTCTAAATTTGGTGCAATGCTTGATAATAGCGATACCTCCATTGCAGGTAACGTTACACAGATGACTTTAGGTCAAAATCTCGATAAATTCACTTTTGGTAACGTATTTACCCAATGTCTTGATTTTGGTAACCCACTTTATAACCCATCTAACTATTCTGGCAATCCAGATGGAGGAGATGGTGATAATACAGGTGTTTCCTGTAAACCTTCCTTCTCTGTTGCTAAATCTGGTACATTTTATGCCACAGGCTACACAGAAGACCTTGTAAACCTCACTTTAAGTGATGGTGCTACTGCTGCTGCTATATCAACTCCTGGTTTAAGCACAAATGTAACAAATCAGGTGTTAGTCCCAGTAAATATAAGAGATGATGGATCAGGAAACCTTATTCTAGTTACTACTAGAGATGAGACTGAATTGATACTCAATCCTTCCGTTGGAAGTGTAGATTATGCGAATGGAATAGTCTGTGTTGGACCGATTGCAATACAAGGCACTCCAGATGATACTGAAAGACTTCCAATTCAAGTATTACCAGCTGGTGGATCAATTAATATCCCACCAGGTGTAGATCCAACAATCTTTAACCCATCAGTCAATCCTATTGACTATACAATCAACGATACTGCAATCCCCACCTTCGATCCTAACAACTTTAATGGTTTCAATTTCGGTGATATTGGGGGCATAAATATTATCGATTATCCAACTGATACATTCACGTATCCAGTCAGCGACTCCTGTTTCTAAGAATAAATGACTCCGATAACCAAGAATATCAACGTCTCTGATAGGGTCGAAAATCAGTTACCTGAATTTATACGCCAGGAAGACAGACAATTAGTCAACTTCCTATTTGAGTATTATAAATCACAGGAAAAAACTGGTAGACCATACGATATCCTCAACAACTTGATGAGGTATCTTGACCTTGACAAATACTCATCAGAAGAGTTGTCAAGTAGCACGAGCTTGTTAAAAGATATTGGGGTAGATGATACTAAGATAGAAATAGAGAGTATTAATGGATTCCAGACAAGAGATGGATCCATAATGGTTGATAATGAGGTCATTTACTACGAGGGAGTCACTCGTGGACCTGACGTTATTATTACACCTGGTATTTCACTTCCACAGTTTAATAAGAAGAAGCAACAACTAGAAAACCCCTTCACATCGTTTGATGGTGTTGAAAGAGTCTTCCCATTAAGTTTTTTAGGTACTCCTATAGCACCTCCTAGTGCAGAGCACCTAATTGTAGTGACATACAACGATATGCTGATTCCTGGATCAGAATATACCGTTAATGGAACTAATATATCATTTACAAATCCACCTAGAGCAAGAACAGGTGCAGATGATTCAGAATTTACTCAAGTAGTATATTTGGTTGGATATGCAGACCAAACAATCGTTACTGCTGACCAAATCCCATATCAAGAGTGGCAGAATACTCAAGTTTATCCATTAAGAGTTAATGGACAGTCTTATACTCCAACTTCTGATATTGGTTTAATTATTAACAAGAATGGTAGGTTACAAACTCCTCAAGACGACTATACCCTCTTTGAAGACAAGGTTATCTTCAAAAACCCAGTCGGTGCTGCTGATCTTATCCATATTAGGTCTGTTGAATATGTTGCTCCTGCATATGGGTCTGGAGCCTCAGCTATTGCTCAAGTTGATACTATAGGTCAGATTGAAGCAATCATTCCTAAGAATGGTGGTAAGAAGTATCGTCTAGATTTCGCTCCTAAGGTTGCTATAACCCATAAAGATGGTATTAGTGCTACTGCAAAGTCCCTAGTTGGTGGTATTAAGGATATTAACCTTATAGATGGTGGACAAGGGTATTCTTCTTATAACCCACCTATCCCAGTAGTTGTAGCACCTGCAGATCCTAATGGATCCATTGCACAACTAAGTTTAACAGTTAATGATGTAACTGGAACAGTTGATAGCGTTACTATTACTAATAGTGGTAGTGGATATGACTTTATTCCCGCTATTTCCTTTAAGAATCCTTCTGGTGCTACTATAGGTGCACCTACTATTGACATAGAAGGTAGAGTTAACATAGGTAGCATCCCTGTTATCACTATGGGTAGTGGATATAGTAATCCACCCACAGTTTATATTGATGCTGCTCCAGATGGGGGTATCAATGCTCAGGCAGTCTCTAAAATCAACCAAGATGGTCAAGTATACGAGATTACCATTGTTAATAGGGGTAAAGGATACATTACACCTCCTAGAGTAAAGATTGTTGAGCCTATAGGTGCTCAAGTCCTTGATGTAACGGTTGCATCGGGAAGTGTTACAAATATTGAGATGTTAACAGGTGGTAGCGGTTATACAGACGCACCATCAGTCTACATAGTTGACAAAAGGGTTGATGGATATGGAGAACCAATTGGAGGTACTGGTGCAACAGCAGTTGCCACCATTTTTAATGGTGAAATCACCGATATCAACATTACTAACTTTGGAACTGGTTATTCCGAGTCTGAACCCCCTCAAATCTATATTGCAGAACCTAAATCCGCTAGAGCATCGGTAGATGTAGGTTTTGACGAAGTAACTGGATTCGACATCCTAGAAAAGGGCAGTGGATACTCTTCTTCTGCCTTTTTACAATGTTCTCGTGGTGTTTCTGGTCCTGTTAAGTATGATAACCTTCATAATGAGATATATGCCACTGAAGCGAATTTAAGACAGTCTGATCACCATGCAGGTGCTGCTGTAGTCAATTTAGACACTTTATTCATCAAAGAAGTCTTCGATAAGTTTAGAAGGCAGTATTTGCCGACTTTAGACATTGATTTTGCGTCAATTAACCCAGTTCAGGTAATTAAGAATATTACCGACTTCTATATCTCGAAAGGTACTAAATTATCGACTCAATACCTCTTCAAAATTCTTTTTGGTGAAGATGTTGACCTTTATTATCCAAAAGATGAAATAATCAGTCCATCTCATGCAACTTGGGTTGTAGACACGGTTTTAAGAGCCGAATTGATGGAAGGAGACCCAAATAACCTAATTGACTCCCAAGTTAACCAATATGCCGATGATGTAGACCCTAATGTTACTGCTGCGTCTGCATTAATTGAAAACGTCATTACAATCATCGAAGGAACCGATACAATCTACGAATTGGCGATTTCTGAAGAAACCTTGGTTGGTAGCTTCATTATTCCTTATAAAACTCGTCTTGTTGAGCCATTATCGACCACTGGGCAAATAATCACTGTTGACTCTACTATTGGATGGCCTGAGAGAAATGGTACCATAAGAATAAATGATGAAGAAGAAGTACAATATAAAGAGAAATCTCTGAACCAATTCATCGAATGTACCAGAAGCAAAAACGGTATTGTTGAGGATTGGGATCCAGGAACGATTATTCAGTCCGATATTTACGTTTGGACTAACTTTGGAACACCACAGCAATGTAAGTTAAGAATATTAGGAATTGCTGAAGCAGGTACTACAGTTCTTAATGATACAGGGTCATATTACCTTCAAGGAGATAAACTAAAGGTAGCAAACCTTGGATCTACTGCTGAGGAGTTAAGACTCCAATCTTGGTTATATAACGTCAAGAAACTTATCCAAGTTACCACTATAACTCCTGGTGGAGTTAATAACCAGACTGCGACTGTAGTTTGCGGTAACCCACATGGATTATTGGTTTCTGACCAAGTTACCATATATGGTGCTAACCCAGTTGTCTATAATGGCACATTTACGGTTACATCACGTATTGACCAATTTACTTTCTCTTATCAGATAGCAACACCTACAGAGATAATTCCTACTGGTAATATTCTCTTATCTGTTGACTTAAACAGAGGTAAGTCTGATGTAGTATCAATAAACAAGGTTGTTAGTGAATTTACAACTAACATACAGAATGCATTTTTCAACGATAACTATGTTTATGTTGCTGCTTCTGGTTTACCCAACTATAAGATTGGTCCTTTCACTGGGTCAGCTCTCATCCCAGGAAACCAAAGGAAACTCTTAAGATTCCCCAGAACAGTACAAACCGTCTCAGAAAGACAAGCAGTTGCTCCAGGTACTCCAATAGGTAGTTGGGTCAACGGTGTTTCTATATGGTCATATAAGTCTCCAGACTATATTCAGTATGGTCCTTTAACCTCTATTAGTGTTACTAGCGTTGGTGAAGGATATGATGCAGGTGCTAAACCCAACGTAGAAATCACTGGGGGTGGTGGAACAGGTGCTACTGCTGAAGTTATAGTTAATGGTAGTCTTTCATCATTTGATGTTATAGAACAGGGTAGTGGATATACAGAATCACCTTTAGTATCAATCGTAGGTGGCGGTGGTATTGGTGCTACTGCTCAAGCAGTTATTACAGGTGGTAGAGTAACAAGAATTTTAGTTGAGCAACCAGGTTCAGGTTATACTACTCAACCCCTAGTTTCCATTACTGGAGGTGGAGGCACTGGTGCGACTGCTACTGCCAGTGTCCGTGGACCTATTAGAAGTGTTAGTATTACAAACTTCGGTAGTGGATATACTTCACTCCCTGACATTAAAGTTAACTCTGGTGAGAATGCTTTAGCACAACCAATCGTATTAAATGGTAGAATCGTTTCTATCGCTATTATTAACTCTGGTAATTCCTATACAACAGCACCTAATGTAATAATCAATGGTGATGGATTTGGTGCAATCGCTAAAGCAACTATCGGTACAATTGGTGAAGATAAAGGACGTGTATTAAGCGTTTCTATCACTAACCGTGGAATTGGGTATACACAAGGTTTAACAACCGTCAGACTCGAAGCAGTGGGTCAATTAGCGTCATTCCAACCTACAGTTTACCAATGGAATAGAAACCTTCAATATGAATTGGTAGACAAGTTTGATGGTGCAAGTGGATATGTATTTACTGGATTTAACAACCAGTTTGGTGGTGAATATGCTCACCTATCAGATCCTAAAGAATTAAGATATGTTGTTGGTGATAACGTATTCTTAAATCCTGTTACACAGAATTTCCAAGAAGTTGCTTCTAACTATGACCACTCACCTATTATAGGTTGGGCATTTGATGGAAACCCAATTTATGGTCCTTATGGTTACATTGACCCAACTGACCAGAATAGTGGTATCAGAAGGATGCGTACATCCTTCAAATTGAAGACTAATGTTGTATTTGATGCAACTACTAATCCTAACCCTTCTAGGGTAGATGGACCTCCTATTTCAACATATGCTGCTGGAACATTTGTTGATGATTACTACTATGATTTCCAATCTGGTGATTTAGACCAATATAATGGTCGTTTCTGTAAAACACCTGATTATCCAGATGGCACATATGCATACTTCGTAACTATCGATGCTAGTGACGCAGGTATTGCTGAATTCCCATATATCGTTGGACCTCAGTTTAACTCACTTCCAGATTCATGGAATATGAATCAAGCAGCAACACAGGAGAATATTCCTGATGGAGTTGTCCGTTATAGAGATCCATATACTGATGTTGACATTGATATTGACCGTCAACCAAACCAGACTGCTGATGTCTTTACTACTGAGATAGAAGGTTATCCTATCATCTTTGAAATACAAGACTCTAATAATGATGGTTTGATTGATGCTAATGAGCAACAAGAATTATTAGAGATGTCTGAAGAGGCAACTCTACAAATATACGATTATTTCCCAAGAGTATCAGCAGAGTCTAGAGTTGATATTGAAGTTGAGACAACTACCCAATTTGAGAATGCTCAGATAGATGGATTCGTTGTTGAAAACCCAGGTGTTTCATATCAGGTAAATGACACCATATTCTTCGATAATGAAGGAACTGGTGGATTTGGTGCATCTGCTCTTATTGAATCTGTTAAAGGACAGAATATAATTGGTTATCAAAAAGAAATGATTGGTGACCGTCCTTACGGTGTAATTACTACTGATGTAGAGCATGAATTACGTCAACAGGATGAAATCATTGTAAACTCACGTCCTGTTATTGATAATACTAATAAGACGTTTAGAGTTAAGGTTGTAGCGGGTGTTGAGAATATTGCTATAACTCAATCAGGTACTGGATATAATACAGATATTCCTCCAACATTTGAGTTAATTACTGCATCTGGACAAGATGCTGAGTTATCACTTGTATTAGAGAATACAGGTCAAGTTAATGCTGTTAATATCATTAACTCAGGTAATGGATACGATTCTGATAATCCTCCTCAAATTAGGGTATCACATCCACAACAATTCAAGAAAACAAGGTATTGGTTATCTGAATATCAAGAAGCAACAGGTATAGTTAGTATCAATGATATTGTAACCACTGAAGAGCGTTATACTTATATTTGCGGTAGCATCACTGAGACAGATGGTGATATGGCAGCATTCCTTGCCAAGTTTGATGATTTAGGTCAACTTGTTTGGGAAAGAAACCTTCTTCCTCAAAATGCAGGTCAGAAGAAAGCAGAATTCATTAAGATTCTAGTTGACGCAGTTCCAGAGAATGACCTCATATATGTTGTTGGACATACTTACGATCCAAACAATTCAGCATATAATCCTGATATATGGTTAGGTAAGTATGAATCTGGATTTAATAATGCTAATGCACCTGATGGTATTCTTAAATGGCAGAAAGCGATTGCAGGTATCAGTGGTACTACAAGAAGGGATTGGGTAACTTCCTTAGCACTTGACCAGGAAGGTCGTATCTATCTTGCAGGTTATACAGATAGTAATTCCATAGATCCTAACGATATGTGGATTATCCAGTGTAACTTGGATGGTGACCTTGTAGAAAAGAGAAAGATTGCATCTGCAACTGATTCTGAAATGATTAATCAGATTCAGTGGATATCTGATGATAGATTCTTCATGGTTGGTCAAAATGACGAAAATGACGATTGTATCTTCGGTGTATTCTGGTTTGACGGTGCAAACCTTGAAATTGAATATATTCGCCAAATTCCAACAATAGGTGGATATGTAAGAAATCCTAAATTCACTATTGACGAATATGACGATGTAATCTTAGTTTGGGACGTATATAACGGTGCAGCACAGAAATACGATAAAGTCCAGATTAACAAGTTCCCATTATCTACAGCATCTACTTCATGGACATGGAGTAAGACTGTAACCATTAGTGGTGATATTGACGCTATTAGACATGCAGGAGTCAATGTAGATAAGTTTGGAAATTATACTTTAGTTACTGATGTAATAGAAGACCAAAATCAGAGATATGCGATATATCACTATATCAAGTATGATGGTAACGTAATTAAAGAATCTAAAGTTGATGATACTACAAGTATCGGATTCCAAGCTATAACTCACTCAGTTGATAACTCTGGTGATGTAATAATGGTTATTAACAGACAACAGTCTGACCAAATTGCAGCATATAGATTTAATGATGATACTGATTTAGATTACGACTTTACTAAGCAGAATAAGGCAGTAATGACCTTCTATTCTCCATCTGACGCATCATATGATTCATCATTCTATAAGTATGGCACTGGTGCACTTAAACTAAGTGCAGTTAACCCAGTTTCTCTTCCTAATCTTAATCTTGAGTCTAAAGAGTGGAGTTTCAGAGCATGGTTATCCATGAATTCTACTGCTCATTCTACAGACCATAAACCACTTCTTTGGGATATTCTACCAGTAGCAGGTGATTCAATTCAGGTTGAATTGGATGGTGATACTAATAGTGCAAACTATGAGAAAGTTATAATCTATGTAAACTCTGTACAGGTTGCAACTTCTCTTCTTGCTACTAACTGGACTGCATTTGCAGGTGCATCATGGGTGCATGTTACATTCCAGAAGAGAGAAGAATCATTAGGTCTTTATCAATATGAAGTCTTTATCAATGGTGCTTTAGTTTGTAACTTCCAATCAACATCTGATATCAGTGTTGGTAGCCCAGTCCTTTGTGGTAAGTCTGCTGGACCTACAGCTAACAATACATTCATTGGATGGGTAGATGACTATGTGATTGATGATGTTGCTCCATATCTTTCTGCTTATAGTGTGCCATCGGCCGAGATTGAAATTACTACTTCAAACTCTGATTCTGCCTTAGTTAAATTTGACAGAGAGCATACTAAGAGAGGAAGTTATGCACTTAGTGGACTAGACAATTATACACAATTAGACTTTACAGATAATGAGATTACAACTACATGGGTTGATGTAGGTCTATCTGCTATCAGTCCATGGATTGTTGGAGCAGGTGGTTTACAGATTCTTGATATGTCTCAGGTTGTTTCTAACCTGAATCCTGGCACATATACATTTACTGCTAATAAGTTTGAGTATGGTACTAAGACTTCTACAATACCATCTCCTCTAGGTAAGAAACTTATTATTGAACCTGAAGTAATCAGTAAATTCTATATTAGAGATGCTCTATATCAGAAGATTGATAATGTAATGGAATTCACCTTCAGTCAAGATATTAAGTTGACTAAAGGATCAATACTTCAACAATTCAACAGCTCTGGTGTTACACAAGCATATGGTACTATTGTAAAAGTTCCAGAAGGAACTCTCCTGAATCCTGGATATGGTAATAAGTATCAAGTTGGTAAAATATATGGTACTTTTAATAACACTGACCGTTATAGGACAGTAGCAAATGATATTAACCAGATTGAAGGAACTTACTTTAATACAGAAGAAGAGGAATCACCTTGGCAAGCAAATACAGCATATACTGCGGGTGATAGAGTATACGCTGATAAGAAGATTTACGAAGTCCAAGCAACAGGTACTTCTGGTACTATTTCATTATCACATACATCTGGTGTTGCTAGTGATGGATTATTAAACTGGGCATTTATTGATGATGCAGGTAAGTTTACTGTTGACTTAACACAACATCCATATCCTAGACCTCAGTGGGTTGGTATGGATATGCCAGAATGGTTACCAGATCGCTTATATGTTGAGGGACAAAGAGTATGGTGGAAACTTAATGTATATGAAGTAGCAGTAGGTGGTGCAGGTGTAGCAGGAACAAATGCTCCTGTGCATGATACTGGTGATGCATCTGATGGTGGTGTAACATGGACTCACGTTTCTACTGAGGAAGCAATCAGCGTCTATAGTAGATTGATGGGTTATGATATGGGCAATAATTATACGGTCCAGATCATGGAAGTCCATCCTGGTTCAGTATACATTCCAGATGACGTTGTTAGTTTAAATGCAGGAAATATAACTCTTGCTGAAGATGAAAAGAGTGTAGAGATATCTGGATTTGCTTCAGTTAAAAAGATTCAAGTTACTGCACGTTTAGAGAAAGATATAATTAGGACAAATGCTGTAAGGACAGAATTTGTTTATTGCACATCAAATACTGCTCATATGTTTAAAGCAGGTGATATCCTCTTTACTGAAGGATTCAGTACTGCACAATTCAATGGTAGTTTCTTTATTGACCAAGTAATTGGCACTAGAGAATTTACATTTGCTATTAGAGCAACTGCAAGTAGTGATCCTGCATTTATTAATAATGCTCTTGGTGGTGTTAACATCTATGCAAAACACCCAACATTAGAGTTTACTAGAAATCATCAGTATGTCTTTGACCTATCTGACTCTTCTAACTTTGGATATTACTTATCATTCTCTCAAGATAACCAATACAAACTAGAATACTCATTTAACAACATTGAAAGAAATGGAACTCCTGGTATTGCAACAACACCAGCTCCAACAGTTCAATTCTCTGTATTAGGTGAAGTTACTAATATTTCCTACTACTTTGACCCATCAAGAACTGGTGCTGATTCACCAGTAGGTACAAACAGTTTTATTGATGTCATTAAAACTCCTTTCGATGGTAGATTTACTATTTCAGAAGTACCAACTGATACATCATTCAAATTCCCACTCCTTAAGGAACCTGAAAGGACTAATGCTGAGGTTGGAGAAGATTATCTAGGTAATGATTATTCATACTATTCAACTACATCTGTAAGGGCAGTTGGACCTATTAATACAATTCAACTGGTTTCTCCAGGTGGATTCTATCAGAAGTTACCTATCATTAGTGATATTGCATCTTTCAGACAAATTGAGAAATGTGTAGTAGTAGATGGAGGTACTGAATATGCTCCAGGTGTTTACTATGATGTGCCTATTGCAGGAGATGGTGAAGGTGCTAAATGTACTGTTACTGTTGAAGTAGATGAGGAGATTGGATCAGGAACTATTACAGGTTGTGCTGTAACTGACCCAGGTAAAGGTTATACAACTGCATCTATTGATATTGATGCTATACCTGGAATATTAGGAGCAACTCTTGCTGGATCTGGTGGTAGTGTAAATGTTGTTATTCCATCAGAAGGTAGTGGTGCATCTGTATTCTTAACAGGTACTAATATTGGTAAGATTAAGAGACTGAAGAATAATGAATTTGGTTTCGGTTATTCACATGACTATACTTTAAAACCAGAGATTACCTTCCCTGTTAACTTACAACTCTTTAATACTTCAATACTAAGTCAGATTACCATAACTGACCCAGGTTCTGGATACTCATCAACTCCTGCTGTTGTAATCGAAGGTGGTGGTGGATCTGGTGCTGAAGCAGAAGCAATTATTAAGAATAATAGATTATCTGAGATAATAATCAAGAATCCAGGTGCAGGTTACTCATCTGAACCAACTGTTACTCTTAAATCAGAATTTAACTACGTTGTTAACTTAGACCTTAATTATCTACAGTTTAACTTCCCACATGGTATTACGTCAGGTGCAGAAGTTACATTTAGGGCAGAAAACGTAGGATCCACAACTGGCGAATTACCAAAACCATCTACCGCAGGTTTAACCAGTTTGGTGGAAAATCAGGTTTACTATGCTATTGCTGGTACAGCAGCAGGACTAGAGCCTGACCAATTAAGATTCGGTCTTACTAAAGCATCTGCATTAGCAGGATCTTACATTACCTTCTTAACACAAGGTAGTGGTCGTCAAGTCCTTTTAACTGAGGTATTCGGTGGTAAAGCAACTGCTGTTGTTGAAACTTCTAGATTCCTTGAAGGTGAAGATGTATACCAAGGATCTAATGTTGAAACTGCCACTGCTATGGGTACAGTTTCTACTAACACTGGTTGGCAGATAGGTCCTAAGATTCTTAAGATTGTTGATTATACTGGTGATTGGGCAGTTGGTGAGTCTGTAACAGGTACTATTTCTAAAGCATCTGGTGTTATCGATAACTTCTCGATTGCACGTGGTGTGTTAAATATCGGCTCCCTAACGAAGACACCAGGCCGATTTATTGATGACGTTGGTAAACCATCTGAGATTGTCCAGAAGATTCAAGATAGTTTCTTCTATCAAAACTTCTCTTACGTTGTCCAATCACAAATTCCTATCACAGAGTGGAAGTCTCAAGTATTAGAGAATAACCACCCAGCTGGTTTCAACATGTTTGGTCAGTTACAACTTACTGGTGGTAAGGACGTATCTGGACGTAAGATTGGTACTGAGTTTACTAAGAAAGTTAATATTAACAACTATAGTAATGTAAACCAGATTACATCATTTGGTGCTGCTCAACCAATCTATACTGACTACAACAATACTGAGGTTCTTTTCCGTAAGAAACGTCTAACATCTTCTGAGGAAATCTTAACTTCAATCGTTAAGAAACTTGATAATTTTGAGGATCAGTTTGATGGTATTAAGAAAGCATTCCCAATTACTGTTGAAGGTGAGCAGGTAATCGTTAAGCAAGATCAGTTGATGATTACACTTAATGGTGTTATTCAGGCTCCTGGTATTTCTTATCAAGTTGTTGGTGGAGATTTAGTATTCTCTGAGCCACCAAGACCTCCTTCAAAAGTTAACTATAGAATCATTGGTGTTACACCTACTCCAATATACAGAATTGCTCTTTATAGTCCTGGTGGTAATGCAAACTATGGTATATTCCCAACTATAGGTCAGCAAGTACAAGGTGAATTCTCCGATGCTGTTGGAACTGTTATAGATTCAGGTACTAATCATATTGATGTTATCAATATCGTTGGTGGACCATTCCAACTTAACGAAGAGATTGTTAGAGGAGAAATCTTCTCAGCATTAGTCGAAACAGTTACTCAGGTTAATAGTGATACTATATTTGAATTTGGTGAAGCAATTACTAACCTTGAAGGTGATACTGCATATGTTGAAGAGACAAACGTAGATACTGATGGTAATGTTACAGATAGACTTGTTGTAAGTAAGACTTCAGGTACTCCAAGATTTGAAACTGGAATATATGACTTAAGACTTAACGAATACATTTATTCTGCATCATCTAAGATTGCAGGACAGATTACATACACTGCACCTTACTCAGACCCAATTAATGACGAAGTTGTTGATGAATTAATCATTAACCGAGGCACAACTTTCTTCGGACTACTATTTGAGCGTTTATTAAGTCTAACAAACCCAAATATCATTTTAGACAATATTTCGCAATCTTCAATCACTCCAACTAAGCTTTATGATTCTTCAAACAGAATTAACGCTGATTTCCTTGATTTTGAAGAAGTTAGGACTACAGAAGTTACATATTCACAATTAGCGAATGGTGCTTTTGCAGATGGTGATATTATCCGAAATAAGAAGACTTTCTACGGAAATCCAATTTCTGTCTTCCATGGAAACGCTGCAAACCGTTTCTTAGATGGTGGACGTAATATTGCGAATAATAAGCAAGAAATCATCGATTTTGCTGAAGCAAGCATTGCAATAGACTATCCAGACTATTATTTCCCATCTGACGTTATTACTAACGCTTGGAGTCGATTTAAAGATGCTTACAGGATGATTCAGAAGAATAAGGCATTAATCGTCGGAATGGCGTTTGATGACATGAAAACTCAATTCCCTTCATCTTCAATTCCTTCAGATGCGAAATGTAAGCGAGATATTGAATATTTCGTAGATGCAGTAAGTATTGACATGTATGCAGGTGGAAACCGCTATACACGTAAATTCTGTCAGCAATATTTCAATGAGGCTGGATCTTTCACTTATATCAATGCTCAAGCAACTGAGACCAAATGGGCTTACGAAAAAGCAAGAGATAGGATGAAAGTTGCTATTGCTAATGGATATTCAGGAACTATTAGTGCAGCAAACTCTGGAGACTCTTGGGTTGCATATCAAGACTTAACAATCACTGCTGACCCATCACCAACCAATCCTTACGGTACTGCAGGAACTAACACTTCAAATACTGATTCAGACAACTGTACTGATGTCCAATCTGCTATTGAGACATTACATGAAATAGTTGATGAAACATTAACTAATGGATCTCTAACTGAATTACCAGTTGAATCTGGTGGTACATATTCACCACACCAAGAGAAGTGCAGAAGAGACCTTGGATATTTCATTGATGCTATTTCTAATGACCTTAAGACTGGTGGTAACTATCAAACTGTCCTATTCACAAGATCATTCTTTGATGCTTCTGGCACACCTCTAACTAACGGAATTGTTGGTGAAGAAGCAGAAGCAGTCCATGCATTTACAACTGCTGGTACATTGATGCATAGAGCAATTAATAACTTAATGTATTGGAAGGATCTCAGTGGGGTTGGATATAACCTTAATGATCCTACTACTTACTCTGGTGGTGTTGCTCCTGCTAATACTTACGATGCAAACTATGCATCTGGTAATAATCAAGATATCAACAACTGTGCAAACGTTAAGTCTTATATTGATACGCTGAAAGCGATTGCTACGACTGCAATGACAGCAGGTAATCTTAGCAACGTTAATGCACTTGCATCCATCACAGATGGTACATTCCAAGATGGAGAAACAATTAGGACAACTAAATTTGCATATAAGAATAGAAGTCGTGGATTATTCGCTCTTGGAGATACAATCAAGGGTATTACATCTGGTGCTGTATTTGAAGCAATCGGTGCTAATGCAGGTTTAAAATGGATATTTGCTTCTAATGTTACTGGCACATTCCAAGATGAAGAATGGATAACCAATTCTACTTTAACTGCAACAAATTGCACCCAAAGTGTAATTGTTAAGAAAGCAGAATTAGTAGGAGATAAATCTGTCTACAAACCTTCAAATGGACTTCTAACACAAACAGCAAGTGAAGATTTTGCTTTTGGAACTGGAGATTTTACAATCCAATCATGGATACGTCCTGCTGCTAATGTTGGCACACAATACCTATTTGACTTCAGAAGATTATCTGCTGCTCAAGGTTTAAACATTAGAATGGATGGTCAAGGTCTTAAGGTCTATAATGGCACAACCTTGATGGTAAGTGGTAGTGGTGATTTTGCAACAACTGGTACTTGGTATCACATCGCTATTGTAAGAAATTCTGGTGTTACTCAGGCATATGTTAATGGTGCTCAAATAGGGTCTAACTACGTTGACACTAACGATTATCTTTACAATGCTCCTCATATTGGGTCTGACTTTAACCAGTCATCTCATTGGACTGGACATATTGATAATCTTTGCATTAAGAAGGGTGTTTGTGATTTCATTACTGGATTTACTCCTCCTACTCAAGTTGACTTTGCTGAAGATAATATTGTATTAGGTATCGATGGTGAAGGTCCATTCATTGCTTCTACTACTGAAGTATGGGCAACATACACTGGACAGAGAACATCATCTACAACTGCTAAGAGAGTTGATTATGATGGTTTAGCACTTATTGCTTCTGATATTGATACTGGTAGAAAAGAATTAAGAGATTGTGCTGAAATAATCGACCTTAACGGTGCATGGATTGCTGAGGAAGCAGTTGGTCGAATGAAGGCAGCATTCGTTGATTTCACCATTAGAGGTGACGATCCAGGAAATAATAGTTACGGTGGTACTAACCTTTGTATTAGGGATACTAAAGATTATATTCTTGGTGCTCTAATTAAAGACTTACAAGAAGGTGGAGATTTCCATACAATCTATACTGCAAGGACATACCTTACTACAAGTGGTAAATTAGACCATATCACAGATGAGATTCTACAATCTCTCTATACATGGAATGAGGTATTTAAACTTTGTGAGACTGTTATTACAACAACATCTACTGACCTATCAGGTGAATATAGCACAAGATTGAGAATACCTAATAACTTCTCATCTCCTGCATCTTCTACTGTTACTGATGAGATTAAACTATTAGGTGATAATTTACTTAAAGTTGTTGCTCCTAATGACCAAAGATTCAGAGAAGGTGGATTCCAACTTTGGAAGAATAGAGATTATATTGCTGAAGAAGTAGCAGGATATATTCAAGACAAATATCAACAGGAGATTAATGAAGTAACATATGACTTCCTTGAAATGCCTGGATATGGTCAACCCTACTGTGAACGTGATATCAAACAATTTATCCTTCCTGCTGTGATGGCTGATTTGGTCACAGGTGGTACATATCAGACTGAAGCAGTTATTGACAAGTATCTTGATAGTCAGAATAAGGTAATACATGTTGATGAAGAATTAAACCCAATGCTTGATGCATTTGAGTATTGTAAGATGCTCTGCATGAAGGCAGTTAATAACTTACTATTATCAAGTGGTGAAGCAGCTGCTGAGTTGGGTGTCCCAACATGGGTACAAGAAGAGTATTATGCACCTCAGTGGACTGCTAGAGCAGCATATAGAGATGATACTATTGTCCTTGATACAGAAGGATATCCTCAGGCAGGAACTAGACAAAACAATGACAGATATCTTGATGCTGCTGACCTAATCTGGAAGAATAGACACGTCATCGCTAAAGAGTGTGTTAGCACTATGAATGACTTGTCCAAGTATGAGAATCTAAACATTCCTGGTGGACATGTTAACTGTGAAGATGATGTTTTAGATATGATTGAAGCAATGGTACATGACCTTCGCTTTGATTGTAACGAGAAGACATATGATGCTGCTGCATTATACATTGAGACTGAAAATAACTCACTTAAGCATATTGAGGGTGAGTGGGAAGCATCTATAACTGTAGTTAAGATTCTAAGAGATATTACTTCTCTAATAATGCGTAATGCATTTGGTAGAGATTATGAAGAAGGTGGATCCCCTGATCAGAAACCAGTTGAATCTTATGAGCAAAATCCAAGAATTGACCTTTATAAGAATTGTGGTGATGCGATTGATGGAAACATCAGATATATCGCAGAGCAAGCAGTTGCAGCTGGATTAGTCCAATTCCCTAACCTTAATATTCCTGGTGGTCCTATTAACTGTGTCCATGACGTTACTGATATTCTTAGAGCATTAGTATTCAACATCAAGTATGGTGGTAATAACTGGTTACAATATTCTACTGAATTCTATGCAACATATTCTGGTAATTTAGACCATGTTACTAATGCACCTACTGAAACTAATTGGATAATGAATAAAGCACGTGATTTTGCAATCCGTGCAATGAAGGGTCAGATTATTACTAATGAAGCAGGACATGTAGTAGACCAAAGATTCTACGATGCAGTGCCAAGACCTACTACAACTATGGTCACAACCAGTGTATTAACTGGTGCACCTGTTACTGACAATTATAATAATCTTGTAACAAGATCATTCAAGTTTGGTGAAGATAAGATTTCTACAACTGATACTGGCACAGGTATCATACCTGATGAAGATGCTGTATTCAGTGTTGTAACTAAACTACCTTCTAGTCCAATAGATTGCTGTCTATTTGAAGCAGGTGGTGGTACATCTGGTGTATGGTTTGGTATCAGAGATGGTGGTACATGGTTGAGATTAAGAGCTGGTAATGGTACTAACTCATATACATCTGGAGCATCATATACTGCTGATACTGGTCTTGCAATGCTCGACCTACAGATTAGTAACCTAACACAATACTTTGATGATGGTGACCATGAATTAGTATGGCAGATTGTTATTGGTGGTAACCAAACAACTGGTGCAGGTAGTGTTACTCTTTGGATTGATGGTCAACAGATTGGACAAGCAACAACACCTGGTGGTGGTTGGACAGGTTTAACTGGAGCATCTGGATTATTTGCTAATACTCAGTGGGCAGGATTCGGTGTTTCTAATGGATCTTTGGTAGCAGGAGAAGCAGCAACTATTAACACATTTACAGTTAATGTTGGACCTGCTCCTACTATTGCATATGATATAACTGCTGCTGATTACGATTCATCTACAGGTGATTTAATATTAAATGTTGGTAATCATAATCATACTCCAGGAACATTCTTGAGGTTGATTTCTAACTCATTAACATTTACATGTGACCAAGATAATCATGCTTCTAATCACACTTATCCTAGATCTGGTGACCCCGCAGGTAATACTGCTGTAGAGGTATTAGATGTAGGTAGAACTGAGCATACTGCAACTGCTGCGTCATACGATCCTAACTCAGGAATAATGAATATGACCATAGAGCAGCATGGTATGACTGCATCAACATCTCATACTGCTAAAGATGCTGCATATGACCCAGATTCAGGTGTCCTAACAATTACTCTTGATGACCATGGATTTAAGACAGGTGACCAAGTTAAGATTCATAATGGATCTCTAATCTTTACATGTGCTCAAGATAATCATGCTACTAAGCATGGATATCCTAGACAGAAAGATCCAGCTGGTGACCAGTGGTTATTAATAGAAGAAGTTACACCAAATACATTTAAAGTTAATGTTGGTGCTACACCTAAAGTTGAGTATAATGTTTCCGATGCAGTATATGACCAAAATGATGGTGAATTAACTCTTGATATTGGTCAGCATCGTTTCGTTGGTGCTTCAAATCATGTTGCAACATTTGCTGAATATAATGCAGATAAGGGAACATTAAAACTAACAGTATCTGGACATGGAGTTATAGTTGGTGACCAGATTCAGATCATGGAAAATTCCATGACATTTACTTGCTCAATGGATAATCATTATACTAACCATGTATATCCAAGAAGCACTGACCCATGTGTAGGTCAATGGTTAGATGTTGTTGAATCTGATATTCCTGGTGGAACATTTACAGTTAACGTAGGTCAATCTCCTATAGTTGGTTGGGATCCATCTGATGCAACATATAATTCTGAGACAGGTCATTTAACACTTGAAATTGGCAATCACTCTCTTGCAGTTGGTACTCATGTGAAACTATCACAAGAGTCATTAAACTTCACTTGCTCAATGGATGACCATGCAACGATTCATAGTTATCCTAGAGATACAGACCCAACTCATAATGAACCAATACAAATTCTTGCAACCACTGCTACTTCTATAACAGTACCAGTTGGCACAACTCCTACAGTTCAATATACTCCAACAAATGCAACATTTACTCCTGCTGATGGTCTATTAGAATTAACATTAGATAGAAAGCATACATTCCGTCCTGCTACTATTCATAACATTTCTGGTGGTGAATATAATGGATCTACTGGAATGATGAGAGTTACAGTTGCTGACCATGGATTCTCTAATGGTGATTTTGTTAAGATTGCTGATGGTGGAATTACATTCTCATGCACAATGGATGGCAATGCATCTAACCATGCATATCCAAGAGCATCAGACCCATATTCTAATAAATGGTTAGCAGTTAGAAATGCATCTAAAGATTCATTCGATGTATATGTTGGTAGAACACCTGAGTTACCATTTACAATAACTGATGCTACATTTGTACCTTCTACAGGTCATATGAGAGTATGGATTGGTGACCATGATTTAGTTGCAGGTGATTATGTAAGAATGACAGAAGAGTCAATCGGATTTACCTGTTTATTAGATAATAATATTTCCAAGAAATACTATCCTAGGTCATCTGGATCTAACTACGTTGGTAACGGTGGTGCTGACCCATTCTGGAATAAGAGAATCCAGATTGCATATGCAGGTATGCCTTTAACTGCTACTACTGGCACATCATATAATCCTACAACTGGTGTTATGAGCATCTCTACTGATGCTCCTCATGGAATGAGTGACGGTGATGAAGTTAAGATTGCAACTGATTCATTAGTATTCACTTGTTTAGAAGATAACAACCAAACAAATCATACTTATCCTAGAGTTGGAGATCCATTTAATGATAGATGGATAAGAGTTTCTAATACATCAACATATACATTTGATGTCCAAGTATTGAGTTATGCTCCATCAACTAACACAACAACTCATACATTTGTCCAAGCAAATGTAAATGGAATCACTAAGAAGGATGGCACAATTACTCTTGATGTAGGTGCATCCTCAGATACTACTGCTCATACTTACACTGCAACTCCTGGTTTAACTCCAACTGCTATTACTCATAATCCTGTAACAGGTATTATGGATATCACAGTTGAAGGACACAAATTAATGGCAGGTGACTTTATTAAGATTGCTGATAATTCATTGACATTTACTTGTGCAATGGATAACCATGCATCTGACCATGTATATCCTCGTCCTGCTGACCCAGCTAGTGGATCATGGTTGAAAGTCTTAACTGCTACTACTGATACATTTACAGTACAAGTATTAAAAGATATACCACAGAGTAATACCACAACTCATCTATTCAAGTCTGCTGTTGCTGAATGTATTACAAAATCTGTTATTAAAACTGGTGGTGTATATGACCACACTTATGTAACATCTGCTGTTGGTGCTTTACGTCATGCAGGTGATAGTGTAAGACTCGCTCCTGATGCATTGACATTCCGTTGTGATGCTGATGGTCAAGCATCTGATCATGTATATCCTAGATCTGCTACTACACAACATACACCTTCAGATGTTGTATATAATCCTAACACTGGTAATCTTAAGTTTACAGTTAATAATCATGGATTCTTACCACATTCATATGTCAAGATTGCTGATAACTCTCTAACATTTACATGTGCTAAGGATGACAATGCTACTGGACATTTATATCCAAGACCTACTGACCCTGTAAGTGGTAAGTGGGTGATGATTAATGATGTAAGTGCGAATACATTCACTGTTGAAGTATTAGATGTAATTCCATCTACAAATACTACAGTCCATACATTTGTATCTGCAACTTCTAACTGCATTACACATAAGAAAGACCACTTCTATGATACAAATATTCCTATCTACGAAGTAGGAATGACATCATCTACACCTTCTAATGTTTCTTATAATCCAACATTAGGTGAGATGGTTGTTACTGTTAATAATACTCTTACTGGATGTAATAAGATTACACCTGATAGTGCTACCTATTATCCTGCTACTGGTATTTTAAGAATACAGATGAATGGTCATCCTGTTAAGAATGGTCAAATGGTTTGGTTACAAGATGGAGCATTTACATTCCGTTGTGACGAAGATGGTCAAGCATCTGATCATGCTTATCCAAGACCTTCTGATCCTGCAAGTAATAAATTCCTTAAAGCATTTAATGTTGGCACAAATACAATAGATGTTAACGTAGGATACTTTGAAGGACAAGGTGCAATTTCTAACCAAACAACTCATGTATTCCAGAGTGGTGCAATGAATGGAGTATGGCATGCAAATTCTTATGTAATGTTTGAAGAGAATGCTGTTACATTCCAGTGCACTAAGGATAACAATGCAACTAATCATTCATATCCTAGACCTTCAGATCCATCATGGAATAAGTGGTTACCTGTATTCAATACTTCCTCTGGACAGTTTAGTGTTAAGGTTGGTAAGTCTGGTATTAATGACATTTACGATCATACTTTCGTTTCCTTTGCTACTGATGGTCTTAAGACACAAACTGGCACTATTAAATTAGATGTTGGTAATGGTCAAATTACAAACCCAACAACTCATGTATTCCAATCTGCTAATGCTAATTCTTTAATTGGTGGTGGTGAATATACACACGACTTCAAATCAACAAATTCAACATACACTGTAACGGATGCTAACTATCTTCCTGCTACAGGTATAATGACTCTTACAATTCCTAATCATGGATTCCAAGATGGTGAGAGTATTAAGATTTCTAATGATTCATTAGTATTCACATGTCTTCAAGACGCAGGTGGATCTGAGCACAGTTACCCAAGATATACAGACCCTGTTGCAGATAAATGGATTAAGATTCATAATTGCACAGATGATACATTTGATGTCCAAGTACTAGAGAATATTCCATCAACTAACCAGACTCTTCATACATTCAAACGTGCAACTGCTAATGGTGTAACAAGAGCAGTATTAGCAACTGGTGGTAACTACACTCATAAGTTTATTGCTCCTGCACAATTAACTCCAACTAACGCAGTATACGATCCATCAACAGGTGTGATGACTGTAACTGTTACTAAGCATGGATTGAAGAATGGCACAAGAATTAAAGTTGAAGATGGATTCGTAACATTCACATGTGGTCAAGATAGTAACCAAACTAATCATTCATATCCTAGGGCATCTGACCCATTTAGTGATGAGTGGATGAAGGTATATAACGTCACTACTGACACATTTGATATTCAAGTATTATTCAATATTCCATCTACAAATACTACACCTCATACATTTGTATCTGGTAAACCTAAGAGTATAACTGTTGCTACTTTAATGAAGGGTAATGACAGTATTAAGATTGCTGACAATGGTTTAACATTCACATGTAGTAAAGATGGTAATTCTACTGAGCACACATATCCACGTCCTAATGTTGACCCATCATGGAATAATTCTCTAAGGATTGTTGATGATGGTGTATCACGTCATACTCCAACAAATGCTTCTTATACTGCTACAACTGGAGTCCTAACATTAACAGTACCAAATCATGGTTGGTCTAATGGTCAGTATATTAGATTAGAAGATTATGCATTAGATTTAACTTGCACCATGGATGATGGTAGTGAGAATCATGCATATCCTAGAGGCACAGATCCTATTAGTAATAAGTGGTTAGAAATTTCTAACGTAACTGCATCTACATTTGATATTAATGTAGGCACTACACCTTCTGTCCAGTATACTCCTGCTGATGCTTCTTATGACCCATATTCAGGTCATATGGAATTGAATATTGGTGCTCACCCACTTAAGGTTGGTCAAAGTGTTAAACTTGCTGATGGTGCTGTTACCTTTAGTTGTGACATGGACATGAATGCATCTAACCATGCATATCCAAGGACAACTGTTGACACATTTACTCCAACAGGAGGAGCATATGATGGCACAACTGGTTATCTAACATTAACTCTTAATGGTCATGGATTTGATAACGGATCTCTAATTAAGATTGCAGATAATGCTCTTACTGCTACCTGTGAAATGGATGGCAATTCATCAGGTAAGACATACCCAAGATCAACGGATCCTATTAGTGGAAAATGGAAACCTGTAGAGAATGCAACTGACAATACATTTGATATTTTTGTTGGTAAGTCAGAATTCAAGAGTTTCGATCCACAGCAAGTAGATTACAATCCTGCTACAGGTAATATGGTAATCACTGTTGGTCCTGATCACGGTCTTACAACTTCACATAGTGTTTACATTAATCGTGAATCAATGTGCTTCACTTGTGCACAAGATGGTCATGGAAGTGACCACTTCTATCCACGTCCTAATGGTACTGGTGGTGCATCTGGTGATGACCCTGCATATCAAGAGGCTGTTGCTGTAACTGCTGTTGATGATAGCACTATAACAGTTAATGTTAACCCATCACCTTCTGGAGCATCTAATCATGCTCATATCTTCAAACCTGCTGTAGGTTTAACTCCACAGAATGTGACATATAGTGGTGTATCTGGTGTGATGACTGTTACCTATGCAAGTCATGGCATGATAACAGGTGAGCAGATTATGTTTGAGGATAATTCCTTAATCTTCACATGTGGTAAAGATGACCATGCTACTGAGCATGCTTATCCAAGACACGGTGACCCTGCAAGCAACAGATGGTTAACAATTACAAGAATTGATGACAATAGATTCACTGTTAAAGTTTTAGATGAAACTCCTTCTACTAACACTTCTGCTCATACATTCAAGTATGCTAAAGCAGGTGCAATGAAGAGAGGATCTATCAGAGCAGGTGGATCATTTACACATACATTTACAACATTCGCATCAGGTGGTGTATCTCATAAGAGAGATAGAGCATATGACCATTCTATAGAAATTAAGAAAGTTGGTCATGGTGAATATACTGCTACAGGTGCAACATATAATGCTGAGACAGGTGTCCTACAATTAACAATTAATGGTCATCCATTTGCTAATGGTAACATGATTAAGTTGAAGCCTAATTCACTAATTATGACGTGTGATATGGATAACAATGCTACTAAGCACTCTTATCCTAGAAAGACAGATTTTGCTTATGATAGATGGTTAGAAATTTCCAACAAGCAAACAAATACTATTGATGTTAACGTTGGTAAAACACCTCGTGCTAACTACCTAGTTTCTGCTGCCACATTTGACCCAACATCAGGTGACATGGAACTTACTATTGGTAAGCATGGATATCATGGTGGCACAACACATACAGTAACTAATGGTACCTATGATGCTATAACTGGTAAGATGGTTATCACAGTTCCTGATCATGGATTCATTATTGGCGACAGAGTTAAGTTTGTAGATAATTCAATTTCATTCAAGTGTGGTATGGATGGATATGATGTTGTTAAATCTTATCCAAGACCAACTGACCCTGCACATAACACATGGTTAGAAATTGATGATATAACACTTCATACATTCTCTATTAATGTTGGCACATCACCTAAGACAACTCATAACGTAACTAACGCTAGTTACAATCCTACCAGTGGTGTAATGGAATTAACCATTGGATCACATAACTTGGATGTTGGTGATAGTATCAAACTTAAGCCAAATTCATTAACATTTACTTGTGATTATAATGGTGATGGTCAGACAACTCAGAAGACATATCCTCGCTCATCTGGTGCTGCTACTGCAAACGGTAAAGACTATGCTTATGATGCAGCATTGGTTATTACTGCTAAGACAGGCACATCAATCACAGTTAACGTTAACGGTGGTCAGGGTGCTATTACTGACGTAACTACTCACACATGGGCTGGTGGAACATCAGCAGGTGCTGTTATGTCTGGTGGTGGTTATGCACATCAATTCTGGTCTGCTGCTGCAAACGGACTTCAGAGAGCAAACGAATCAGTTTACATTGAGAATGAGTCATTAGTATTCAAGTGTAATAATGATGGTTATGCTACTGAGCACAAGTATCCACGTGCTAATGGTCAAGGTGGTGCTACTGCGGATGACCCATATTATGATACTTCAGTTCCTATAGTTTCTGTAGGAGATGAAACTATTACAGTTAACGTTGGTAAATCTTCAGATACATCAACTCATCTATTTGTAAGGTCTGAAAATGCATTCGATGTTTCTGGTGCATCCTTCGTACCTGGCTCAGGTGAATTAACAATCACAATGCCTAGTCATCCATTCACCTCAGGTGATAAGGTTATGCTTAAGGATCAAGGATTCACATTCACTTGTCAAGAAGATAATGACCAAACAACTCATTCATATCCTAGAGCATCAGACCCTGCTTCAAATAATACTTGGTTGACAGTTACTGTTGTAGATGCATCTAACTTTAAAGTTAACGTTGGTACTTCTTCTAACGTTACAACTCACACATGGGTATCATCATTACCTGGTGCTGTTATAAGAGGTGTAATTAGAGGTGGTGGAGTTTATGCTCATACCTTCGATAGTTTCGTTGATGGTGGAGTACAATGGAAGAATTCTACTATTAGTCTTGACGTTGGTGAGTCACCAGCTAAAGGATATGGTGTTAGTGGTGCATCATTTGTACCTGCCACAGGTCTATTGACAATGACAATCGGCAACCATCAGCTTAAGACTGGTATGTATGCCAAGATTGCTAACAAGTCAATGGTATTCCGTTGCGACCAAGACTCACAGCAAACTGACCACGTATATCCACGTCCTAATGGATTCAGTGGTGCTACAGGTAATGACCCTGCATACAATAATAGAGTAGAAATTACTTCTGTATCTGCTGATAGTATTACAGTTGATGTTGGTACATCTTCTAACACTACAACTCATTATTTCCAAAACGCTAATAACGTTTACACACCAACTTTTGCATCATATGACCCAACATCAGGTTTAATGAATATCAGCATTCCTGGTGACACTAAAAACGTTACAGGTGCTGCATACAACCCAACTTCTGGTACATTAGAATTAACAATCGGTGCTCATACTTTAACTACAGATGATGTAATTAAGTTGAAGCCTAATTCATTAACATTCACTTGTGATTATGGTGGAGATGGAAACGTAACTCAGAAGACATATCCTCGTGCACAAGGTGCATCTACTTCTGATGGAAAAGATTATGCATATGATACTGCATTAGCAATTACTGCTGTAGACCAAGCAGGTGGCACAATCACAGTTAACGTTAACGGTGGTCAGGGTGCTATCACTGATACTACTACCCATACATTCCAATCTGCACTTGCAGGTGCTGTTATCGTTGGTAACGGTTTCATAGATGGTGAGTATATTAAGATTGCTGATGATGCATTTAAGTTTACTTGTGATAAGGATAATAACGTTACATATCACGATTATCCAAGAGCATCAGATCCATCAAGTGGAAGATGGTTGAAGATTTCTAACTGTAATGTTGATACATTCGATGTCCAAGTATTACAAAACGTACCTTCCACAAACACAACTGATCATACATTTGTATCTGCTGTAGCATCTAGTATTCAGAGGTCTGTTGTTACTATCGGTGGTGAGTATAATCATACATTCGTATCTGCTGTTAGTGGTGGTGTAACTGCGGGTGGAAACTACACACATACATTTGCATCTGCTAAGCCAAATTCACTACACAGACAGAGTGGTAAGATTACAGTTAATGTAAATGTTGCTGCTACTGCTGACCTATATGACCATACATTTGTTAGTGCAATTCCTGGTGCTGTTATAGCAGGTGGTAATTATATGCACTCATTTGTATCTGCTGCCACAGGTGGAATTGAGAAAGCAAATTCATATATCTTGATAAAAGATGGTGCTCTTAACTTCACATGTGATTTAGATGATTATGAAACTGAGCACTTATATCCTAGAGATACAGACCATGCAAGTAATGAATGGTTGGCAGTATCTAATGTCACTGTGGATACATTTGATGTCCAAGTATTGAAAGGAGTCCCATCATCATTCTTAGGTAAGCATACATTTGTATCTTGTGCTGAAGGTGGTATATGGAAGCAAGACGGTACTATTAAGATTAACGTTGGACCTTCACCTGCGGGTAACACATATGCTCACAGATTTGTAAGTGCTAACTCTGGTGCTTTAATACAGGGTGGTAACTATAGACATAACTTTGTATCTGCTGCATCTGGATGCATCAAGGTAACAAATAGTGGTGCTACATTAACACCTACTGATGCATACTACGTCCCAACAACAGGTAAGTTAACTCTAACTGTTGCAGGTCATAGTTTAACAACTGATGATACTATTGAAATTGATACTAACGGATTAACATTCACATGTAGTCAAGACCAGAATGCAACTAACCACACATATCCTCGTGTGACAGACTATGCTGACGGTAAGAAATTACATGTCCAAATGTCTAACTCATGGGCATGGCCTACTCAAGATTTGAAATACTTCAGGTCACGTCAGGTATCACAAAACTACACAGGTACAGAAGGTGCTCCAGTAGAAACTGAGATTACACAACTTATACAATTTGTAACTGATGGACTTACAAGTCCTAATTCAGTTGCAAGTAGATCTTACATCATGCCTACTGTATGGCCTGTTAAGTATACTCCAGAAGTTGTAGTAAGAGATCTTACTATTGTATATGATACAGCACAGGGTGGACAAGGTAACCAAGGTACATGGAATCAAACATGTCAAAACGTTGCTTCAACAATCGCTACTGTTGCTGATATCTACATTCAAACAATAGCAGAGGCAGCAAATAATAATGTTAACTACTTAACTACAAACGTTACTAAGACATTCCCATTCAATAGCAACACAATATATCAAGATGGCACATGCTATAACGTAACATCTGCTATTGATACGTTGTTTGATATTATGAAGCATACACTTGGTGCTGGATCAAATAACTCCAAGAATATCGCTAACATGATACTCTTCAATCAGCAAGCAATAGCAGGAAGAGCATTTGGTGAGACACAGGTTAACTGGCCTACAACTAATCTAACTATTGACTTTGCTAATGATGTCCTTGCAGCAGTACGTTATGACTTAGTAACTGGTGGTAACTCAGGTGCATTTGAATTAGCACAACAGTGGTTTGACGGTGAAGGTAACTTCATAGCATTCCCAACCGTAGTTAGGACACACATCTTATATTGTTTAACAAGAGTTAGAGAATATATTAAGAGTGTTATGTATCTTGTTGGTGAAGATGCTGTATGGAATAATTACGATGTATATGTCCCAGAAGGAAGACTTGAGTGGAATCAAGAAGCAGTTGAATTTATGGTTGACTCTTCACTTAACCCACTTGAATTTGCTTTAGAGAGAGGAGAATTCCCAACAGAAGCAAGAGTCCAGTGGATTGCATCTAGTGATGCTGTTAACCGTGTTACAAGGAATGAAGTAGGTTGGGATTATAACACCGACCCTGCATTGGTTACTCTAACTCCTGAAGTTGAAGTTGGATATGACCGTGCTGAATATAGAATAAGAATTAATCAACCAAACAACTTCCGTCGTGGTGATGTGTTAAGTTACATTCCTACTGGTGGTCAAGCTCTTAGTGGATTGACAAATCAGGAATATTTCTACTGTCTAACTGCTACTGCTCAGTGGTTTGAAATAGGTGCTTCCTATATCCACGATGGTAGATTTAGATTACTACAAGTAGATACATCTAACTCAAACACACAGGTATTCCAAGTAATGCAGAGAAGTGGTATTTCAAGGACTGCTCCTACATACCCAGTTGATATGTCCGATACTCCAATACAAGGTGGATTCAATGCTGCTGACGTTGTATATGGGTCAACATCTGGATCTAGTGCTGAGGTATCAAATGTCCTTACTAATGAAGGTAAGATTTATAAGATGTATACACACTATGATTTAACTGGTGTATCACAATCGGCTGGCACATACGAAAACTTCATTAATGGTGAGACTGTCCAAGTCCAAGGTGCAACTTCTAATACTGGTTTTGTATTACAGACTGCTGCAACAGACGATGACACAGGTGAATCTATCCTTAAACTTAACTCCATCGCAGGTGCTATTAACTTGAATGATGTTGTTGAGGGTGTAGATAGTGGCACAACTGCAACAGTTGGTAGTCCATCTGATAGATTCTTACTTAACGTTACATCTGGTGCATTCTCAGCAGGTGACTGGTTCTTCGAGGAAGGTGCTAACACTGAAGCATACATGGATGCTTATGTTAATAAGTCTGGTTCTCTAACTGGTAATGAAGGTGGTAGAATTACAATCGATGTTGAGACTATTGATAGTCAGTGGACTCCTGGTGATATTATCTACGGTAGTGTTACTAACTATATTCTTTCAGTTAAGGGTATCAGTGGTACACAAATTCAGTTGAATCAGTGGTTACACGGTAGAGTAACCTATGAATTAGACCTAGGCACACCTATCATTGATACTGGTGTAAGTGATACATTTAACGTTGGTGATGAGGTTACACTCCTACAAGGTACCGTCCAGAAGAATCCAGGTTGGATTGCTACTGTAACCAAGTATATTAATGGTCTAGGATTAGATCCAGGCGAGCCTAACTATGGTATTCATAAAGTTTGGATTGGTAATTTAGTTCCTGTTGGAGCAGGTGCTGATATCTCTGAGGTAACTCAAGGAATTAATACTATTGGTAAGATTCAATTAGGGTCTAACTTCCCAACAATATACGCACAGTGCACAAACGTAACTACAACAAATTACTCATCTTATGCAAGAGTAGTTGCTATAGAGCAAGCAGGTATTACTGCTGAAATTTGGGTAGAGAATGCAGTTGGTGATTTTGTTGATAATATGTCACTTGTATCTGACTTTGGATGGGGTGGTGCTGTTACTTCTGCTAGGACACTAGAGGGTAGAGTTGACAGATACTTCAGAGGATTTGATGGAAATCAAACAATATTTGACTTAACCATTTCTAATGGTGAAGCATACTTCCCAGATCCAGCTGGACATCTATTAGTATTCGTTAATGGTATTCTACAACCTCCAGGTGGTGCTAACTCTTATGTTGCATACTCAGATAAGATTCAGTTTGCTGAGCCTCCTGAGATTGGATCACAATTCGTTGGATACTATGTTGGTAAATTACGTCAGTTAGATGATATCAGTTATGAGTTTGACTCATTGAGATCTTCCTTCAACCTTAAGCGTCAAGGTTTATTCTACTCCTTAACACTGACTGAAGGTGTATCTTCTAACGTTATACGTCCTGAGAATAACATTATCGTATCACTTAACGGTATTATTCAGGAACCAGGTCTAGCATACGAGATTGTTGGTTCACGATTAATCTTCGCTGAAGTTCCACGTGCGGGATCAACCTTCGTTGGTTTCTCATACATTGGTAGTGATGCTGACGTTATCGCAGCAACAGTCGTACCTCCTGTTGAGGCAGGTGACCAACTCTTTATCGAGGGTGAGGAATTTAATCGTGAAGTTGCTCTAATTGAATCTTCCAACTCCTTGATTACTTTTGAGTATACAGGATCAGTTAAGGGTAGAAATGCTGCTGCTATCGCTGAGATAACCTCTGGTAAGATAACAGGTGCTAACCTAACCAACTCTGGTGATGGTTATACTTCACGTCCTAACGTTGACGTTATATCTTCCTCTGGATTTGATTCTCGCATCAAGGCATTGATGGGTATTACTAGAATTGATGTTAAGACATCTGGTGTTGGATACTCTATACCAAATGTTGCTATTGATAACGTAGTTCCAGATGATTTCACACCTCCAGAAGGTGCACCAATTAACGGTGGATTTGATGTATTCGCAGGTGAAGGCACAGATGCAGGTGGTGGAGGTACCACAATCGAATCTGGTACAATAGCAATTCTTCAGGATCCAGTTAACGTTACTGTTAACCAAGGTCAGAATGCAGCATTCACAGTTGTCTCTAGTGTAACTAACGACCAGACAATGAATTATCAGTGGCAGAAGAAGGAGTATGGTACACAGACTTGGAACAACATCATTGGTGCTAACCAAGCAACATACAATACTTCTATCACACAACAAGCAGATGATGGTGACGAATATAGAGTTGCTATCACAGCAGCAGGTGCAATCCCAGTTTACTCACTCTCTGCTACATTGAGTGTCCAGACTGGTGCTACTATCTTGAGTAACTTCACTCCAGACCTTATCTTTGACGACAACTAAATAATCTCATGGCAGGTACAGCATCATTTAACTCAGCAACCCAGATACTTACTGTAGCAGCAGATGGATTACCATCTCCTGTTGCTTCTGGTGTGTTCCCTAATGATAATAACTCCAATACAATTACAGAGCAGGACTTTGATCATGACTTCCTATACCGTGGAGGAACATTTGGACCTACTAGGACTTTTAATTCTAATCAGTATACGCATGACGGTTTCATTAGGTCGATATCGTTAATCTCTAGTGACTTAAATGTCTTTACTGGTAACTTTATCCAACCTGGCGATGAAGTTTTATTCGTATTCAGTGATGGTCTGAAGAAAAGATTTATCTATAGAGGTACAACTTTTACATCTGTAGAAGGAGAATTTTGGTTAGCAACATCAGATAGACTTGATTTGATTATGGAAACACAGGAAAATACTCCTGTGTCAGGAACATATGAATATTTCGATGCAAGAAATTCCAGATCTGCTACACCTTTAGGTGCTATAGGAATTGCAGGTAACGGAGTTACTATTTTTAACCCATCAGCAGGTGGTGGACTTAACCCTCCTCCTGGTTTTCAGTGGATAGCAGCAGGAGAGAGTCCTTTTGTTGATTCTGGAGAAGATTCCTGTGGTGGACACCCAGAAACAACTGGTCAGTATCATTATCACGACCCACATTTCATAGATTGTTGGAATGCCAATGGTGCAATGGCAGGTTATAATGATTATTATGGGTCAACACAGTTTAATGGTGATAATTTAAGACATCCAGACGGTCATTCTAAAATTTTAGGCATAGCATTTGATGGATTTCCTATTTACGGACCCTATGGATATAACAGTCCCTTTGATAATATTAGTACACCTCGTGTAATGAGGACTTCATATCGTGTTAGAGACGTTGAAATACCAGGAAGACCTGATTATGGCAACTCATCTGACAACCCTCCTGCTGGAACCTTAATGGAGGACTGGGAATTTGTTGAAGGTGTTGGTGATTTAGACACTTGTAATGGTAGATTCTGCACTACACCTGAATATACAACAGGAACTTATGCATATTTCGTCACTGTAGATGAAAATGATACCGATATTGTTAAATTTCCATTTATTATTGGTAAAACAACTAGAGAAACTATTGATACTACCTTTACTAATGAGCCTGTACAGGGTGGTGCACAGTTACCAGAGGTCACTATTACTGTTACAGTGGGCACAGACTCAGTAAATGGTCAAGCAACAGGTGTATTCTACTTCAATGGTGTTGAAAAACCTGCTAATTTCGCTCTAGAGAGGGAAACTACGAAGTATATCTTCAATCAAGATGCTGATTCTAATGCAACCTTCGGTGATACTTACCATCCTTTGATGGTATCACCTGGAGAAGATGGTGAATTAGCTGGTTACGACCATTATATGAATGGTATTACCTATAAATTGGATGGTGTAACCAAAACTATGATGCAATATCATATGGGATTTGAGGCAGCGACCACTCGTAGAATGGAATGGGTTGTACCTGCCACTGCACCTAACCTACTTTGGTATTGGTGTCATTTCCATACAGGTCAGGGTAATAGTTTTGCTATCTCTGGTGGCACAGTCATTCCAACTTTAGCATTTACACTACAACCACAGAATGTAACTGTAAGTAGTGGTGCAACTGCAACATTTACTGTCCAAACAGAAATATCCCCAGAAGACGGACCAGTTACTTATCAATGGTATAGGTCTACTGATGGTGGATTTGCATTCAGTGCTGTTACTGGAGCAACAACTGACACATATCAGTTGACTGGACTGTCTTATATGACTGGATATCGTTATAGATGTCGTATTACTGGTCCTGTGGGAGCACCAGTACAAGCAGATAACTCCCCATTAGATTCTCAAGCTGCAATTCTAACTGTCACAGGTGGTGGTGATGGTGGAAGTACTGATAATCGCTTCGATAGCACATTGTCAACATTTGACTCTACGCTACAAACATATGATGGTACCTAAATAACCTTGTAGAAAACTGTACTCATGGCAAAGCAAAATCTCAATATAGGTTCGTCGGCAAACGACGGGACTGGTGACAGTCTGAGGGATGGTGCTATCAAATTGAATAGCGTCATCAACGAACTGTATACCAATCTGGGAAACGATACCAACCTTCAAATTAATGTAGGGTCTCCGACACAGGGACAACTACTTAAATGGAATGGTGCTCAGTTTGCTGAGGGCGGTTTTAACTCATTTACTGAAGATGTAGATGTAAATGATTTCTCAATAATATCAAGTGCAAATGGCGACATTACTCTTAAACCCAATGGGACTGGCGATGTTAAGTTTTGGGCAGCCAATACTGGAAGTGCTCTTACTTATATCGATGGTGAAGATGGAAAATTAAAATATTCAAATCATTTCCCAACAGTAGGTGATTTACCTGATGTTAACAGTCATCATGGTATGTTTGCCTATGTTTCTGCTGATGGTAAACCTAGAGTTGCTAGTAGCACTGCTTGGGTACCAATAATAACAGAGCAAAGTGGATTAGGTAGTCTAGGTGACGTTGATATGACCGTTGGTGGCGGTCCAAGTGGTGGTCAAGTTATTAAATGGAATGGATCAACAAACAAATGGGAACCAGCTAACGATGATTCGTCAGGTGGTGGAGGTGGTGGCACGACTCAAAACCTCTTTGAAGGAATCACTGCTGACACTGGCAGTACTACTGCTAGTGCTCCTACTGATGTCCTTACAGTTGCGGGAGGCACTAATATCTCGACTACAATCGTCGGAGACACCCTCACAATAGCAATGACAGGGACACTTGGTGACCCTGATCAGAATCTCTACAGTGTTATAGGTAGTGATTCAGGAAATAAGACTGCAAATAGTGCAACAGCACAGATTAATTTCGTTGGTGGCACTGGAGTTTCTACTGCTATAGCAGGAGATGACCTAACAATTACTAATGATGCACCTAACGTAGTCCAAGAAGTTTATAAAACAATAACAGGTGATAGTGGTACCACAACTGCACAGTTGTCAACCTCTACCCTGAATATTGCAGGTGGTTCAGGATGCACATCAGTAGCAACTTCTAATACTTTGACAGTTAATGTAGATGTACCTTTACCATCTACTTCAACTAGAGGACAACAACTAATATTTGATGGTAGTGACTGGATATCAGCAGTCGCACACGTCAATTTTGACATTACATCTAATATGAGTAATGCATATAGACTATCTGGTGGTGGAGTTGGCACTTCTACTGACAACCCACAAATATACCTCATGCGAGGTTTCACATATAGATTCGTTAACACAACTGGTAATGCTCATCCATTTGAAATAAGAGCATCAGCAGGTGGATCTGCCATTACTAATGGTATTACAGGTTCAACTACTGGAGTCCAGTATTATACTATCCCACAGACTTTAAGTCCTGGTACCACTTATGTTTATGAGTGTACTGCTCACCCCGCTATGGTAGGTAACATTGTAATCGTATGACAAGAACTGTTCCTGGATCTGGTGCTCAAATTATTCCGATATTTAATAGTGTATCTGGGGTAAGGGACGTTTATGTGATCAATGGTGGTGAAGGATACGATCCTAATGACCCTCCTAGATTAAGAATTGAGAATTGTGGTACACCAATCAGGGATGCAGTATTAAGAGCAGTCATTGAAGGTGAAGCTGGTGTTATAACTGCTGTAGAAGTATTAGATCCAGGTGAAGGATATGATCCACTTAAATTAGTCATCGAAGATGATACTTCAGATGGTAAAGCAACTGGACAGATATTCATAAAAGATGATGGTAGTGGTGGAATTGACTTCATTCAGATGACAGTTCCAGGTGACCAGTATTTTGATGCAGTAGCATCTATACAAGGTGGTGGTGGATCTGGTGCTGAATTAGTACCTGTTACAGGACTGGTTACTGGTCTAGCGATTGAAGAGCAAGGTAGAAATTATACAGAAGAAGACGTTAACATCATCATATCAGGTGGTGGAGGACAGGGTGCAACTGGTGTTGCTGCTGTATCTCAGTTTGGTGAAGTTTCTTCTATTACATTAACTAATCAAGGTGAATTCTTCGAGACACCTCCTCTCATACAAATTATTAAAGGTGGAGGTTCAGGTGCAACAGCAGAAGCGTTTATTGACCTTGGAGTCATTACGAACATTGACCTATTGGCAGGTGGTGGAGGTTATAGCACTCCTCCAGAAATTATTTTCACGAGAGATACCAACCTCATCAGGTCAGCAAGAGTCAGACAATCCTTAAACTCTACGATATTTAATTTAACAGGATTAGTTACTGACGTAGATACCAGTCAGAATACCATATATGTTGAGTCAACTGCACCTTTCCCAGGTTCAGGTAAGATTCTATTAGGTAGAGAGGTTATCAGATATACAGGTAAAACCTCTAAGCATGATGAATCTGACTTAAACGTTAACCCAGATTACGTCCCATGGGATTCATTCACAGGATGTGATAGAGGAGTTAACTTTAGATTTGACCAGAAAGTTATCTTAGATAACCTACAGGATGATCCTAATACTGGATTAACAAATTATGATTTCAATGTAACTGATAAGGTTAGAAGGGTTGTTGAATCCTCTAATAACAGAGTTGCTATTGTATATGATTGGGATAGAGTTAATAGAGCACTATATCTCGTATTCCAAGTTGATGAGTTGGCATTTATTGATGGTGGTAGATCCAGTGAACAGTCTAAAATTATAGCATTCGTTGGTGGTACAGCAGGTGCATCTGGCACAGGTGTTGAACCACATGTTTTATTAGAAGTGGAAGGTGAAGATATAGTTGCCTTTACTGACCCATTGTCTTTGATCCTTAACAGAAGGTTTGAGGATAATGATGAAGAATACACTGATGAAGAAGGTGTGCAACGATTTGGTGATGGAATTATTGACTTAGTTAACACTGGTACTGAGTTTGAAAACCAGATTAACTTAGATGGTGGTATTGCATCATCTAAATATGGTATTGAGGAAACTTTAGGTGGTCAAAATACCACTCTATTCCAATTAGGTGATCAGATATATGATGGAAGTCCTAATGCTTTAGTAGCAACTATCCAATCTGCGGGTCAGTTAGGAGATGGTGATGCTCACACATCAACATTCGAGATAGTAGTAGGAGAATTCCAAGTAGGGTCTGCATATAATCCAGCTGGTGAAGAAATCGAAGGGATTACCAGTGGTGTTAAAGCAACTATGACTCAAGTTTTACCCAATACACCCAAGACAGGCCAGACTACATTAATAGGTAGAAGTATTGTCCCTAACCTCGTTGCTTCTCCTGACAAATACTATTTCCAAGATGGCGAAATGCTAAGAGGAAATAATTCTGGTGCTCAATGTTATATCTTCTCTGTGTCATACGATTTGTATGCCAGAAATGAAGATGATTAACCCCTATAAATATAAAGAAGGCAATCCGTAGACAATGGCGTTACTTACCGACCAATTTAGAATTTTTACTGCCGAAAGGTTCCGCAAGGCACTTGAGGGACCTATACCTACACAGTCTGACTTAGAGGCAGGTACTTCTAGGGATCGCTTGTATGTGTTCATCGGTAGACCCCAACCATGGGATAACGAGAATGCACCTCCAGACCCAGTAGATTCATTCCAAGAGTTTTCAGATGACTATTCTGACATGATCTCTATGAAGAGAGTGTTAGCGAATGATACTGTGCAGGTTATCCGTAGGACAGACTGGATACCCCCAGAGCAAACTACTGGTGGATTGGGTTATGTTTATGATATGTACCGCCATGATTACTCCTCGACTAAAACTGCATCATCGGGTGCGACGAAACTTTACGACGCAGATTTCTACGTTGTTAACTCGTCTTATCAGGTTTACAAGTGCATCTTTAATGGGACAAGTCCTTCTGATCCTAACGGTAAACCTTCTACTGTTGAGCCTACTGGTACCTCCACTTCAATTATCACAACTGCTGATGGTTACCGTTGGAAGTATATGTTTACGATCCCTGTTGGTCAAGTCTTGAAATTCTTCTCCAATGAGTATATGCCTGTGTTGTCTGACACCGCAGTTGTTGCTGATGCTATTGGTGGAGAGATTGATACTGTTATTATTGCATCTTCAGGTGCAGGATATAACAATGGTACATATGAAAACGTCCCCATTAAAGGAGACGGTGTAGGTGGTAGAGTATCACTTGTGGTTGATGGTGGTAGAATTGCTTCTGCTACTGTGACATCTGGTGGTAGTGGATACACCTTTGGTAAAGTAATCATCGATGAAGTCAACGGTATTGGTGCAGGAACTGGTACTGGTGGTAGTGTCGAGGTTGTTATTCCTCCAGTGGAGGGACATGGTGCAGCACCTGCTACTGAGTTAGGTGGTTTCCGTGTAATGATAAACACTAAGTTCACCTATGATGAAGGATCTGGTGACTTCCCAACTGATAACGACTATCGTCGTATTGGTTTGGTTATTAATCCTAACAAGTTTGGCACTGAAGAGTTAACCTCAGATTTAACATTGAGTGCAACAAAAGCGGTGATATTTGCACCGACCTTTACTGGAAACTTCCAGACTGATGAAATTATTACCCAATCTCGTACCGTTGGCGGTCAGCAGGTAACTGCAAGAGGTAGGGTTATATCATGGAATAGTACTACTAAGGTACTAAAGTATTACCAGAATAGAATAGATGGAGTCTTCCCTGAATTTACTGGTAACCTAATTGAGTTTGAAGGTGGTAACCCAATAGTAGGTGCGATTTCAGGTGCATCTGCTGACCCTGATATTAACTTCCCCATTGTATCTGGTTCATCAACAAGAATCATTAACAATGCTGAATATGATTTGGGTATGGCATTTACCAACGGATATGCAAAAGCAGAAGTAGATCCAAACTCTGGTGACGTTATTTACATAGATAACAGAGGAGCAATCACTCGTGCGGGTGACCAAATTGAAGACATCAAAATCGTAATCGAGTTCTAAGCAATGCCACAGAATACCAATTTAAATATTAGTCCATACTTTGATGACTTCGATAAAGACAAGAATTTTTATCGAGTCCTCTTTAGACCTGGGTATCCGATACAGGCAAGAGAGCTTACGACTATGCAATCGATTCTTCAGAATCAGTTGGAGTCGGTTGGACAACACTTCTTTAAAGAAGGAAGTATGGTTATTCCTGGTCAGGTCGGTTATGACCTACAGGTGCAAGCAATCATACTGCAACAATCTTTCCTTGGTGTAGACGTTGAGACATATCGTACTCAGATTACAGGACAGATTATAGAAGGTATTACCACTGGTATTAAAGCAAAAGTCTTATATTCAATCCCCTCTACAGAGTCTAGTCGTGGATATATTACTCTATACGTTAAGTATGTTGAGTCAGGTGACTCTGTAAGTGACACTGGTATCAAGACATTTCAGCCCAACGAGCAACTATTGGCCGAAAATGAAATAACTTTCGGTACAACTCTTATTGAGGTTGGATCCCCATTCGCACAATTACTACCTGTTGAATCTACTGCGGTTGCATCAACTGCATATATTAACGCAGGTGTATACTTTATTAGAGGACATTTTGTAGATGTTGCATCATCATATCTCATCCTTGACCAATATAGTAACAACCCTTCCTATAGAGTTGGACTTGAAGTCAGTGAATCAATCGTTACGCCAGAAGACGACCCAAGTCTTAATGACAACGCAGCTGGCACATCTAACTATTCTGCTCCAGGTGGTCACAGATTTAGAATTAAGACTTCTCTCGTTAAGAAACCAATCAACGATGAGACCGATAAAAACTTTATTGAACTACTTCGTATCAACAACTCAAAGATTGAACAGTTCGTTACTCACACTGCTTATTCAGAGTTGGAAAGGTCACTTGCAAGGAGAACCTTTGAAGAAAGTGGAGACTATGTAATTGATACCTTCGCTGTTAAGGCAAGAGAAAGTTTAGACGACGGATTTAATAATGGTGTTTATAGTGCAGGTGAAACAACCTCTGGTGGACAATTAGCATCAGACGATTTAATTTCATTTGAGATTAGCCCAGGTAGAGCATACGTTAAAGGTTATAGGACAGAGTTTTTGGTACCACAATACGTGGATGCAGACAAACCAAGAGACTTTGATTCAGTCCAAAACGCCATACTAGCATTCAGACTAGGACAGTTTGTAAAGGTTTATGACATCTATGGATGGCCTAATTTAACAGGTGAAGGTGTAAGTGCTGCGTATCAAACATTAGAATTGTATGATGATTGGACTCTTAATACCACAAATACTGTTACTGGTACTTTGATTGGACGTTGTAGGACAGTCCAGCTTCAGGAAGACCAGACTGGTATTTGGGATTTGTGGATATTTGATGCTCAAATGTTTACTGCTATCAACTTTGCAGCAGGTAATAACAGTGTTGCAGTGGGTGATTTACTACGTGGTAGGACATCTCAAGCAACAGGTTTCGTTGCTGAATCAGGTTCAGGTACCAACTGTAGACTAGAGCAAGTTTCAGGTGTCTTCCTAAATGGCGAGGTTATCGAGCGTGATGGCCGAGTTGTTGGTACAATGGAAGCAGCACATACTTTCAACCTTACAGATACACGTTCATGCGTAGGTAGAGAAGATCCAAGTAATGGTTCATCTACTATTATCTTCGGTGCTAACTGGTTATTAAATGACCAAGCAGAAATAGAAGGGTCTACTATTACTATTGACCAAGCAGGTAATAGCAGATTAGAAGGATTTAGGACTAAGTTTGCTAATGACTTACGTCCAGGTGATGTTGTTACCTCAACTAATACTTCTTCTGAGGGTGAGAATACTCTTAGGATTCAGACAGTTGACGTTACAGCATTGAATATTACAGCACAAAATGCTGCTACAGGTCAGTCAGGATTTATATTTGATTATCTTAATCAGTATGCATTACTAGAAGCAGCTGCCAAAAAAGGTACTGTTAATGATGCTGAAGTTAACTCACTTATTAGAATGCGTCCTTTCGTATTCCAGAAGGACTATCAGAATGGTGAATTAACTATTGACACACCAAGGACTTCTATGAAGTCTATTGCTGACGAGTCATTCTTTGTCTATAGGACATTTAATAATAAGACTGTTGTATCTGGTGGTGTTACAGTTTCACTACCTGAATCAGAGCAGTTTGCAACACTAGATGATGAAAACTATATCTTAACTATCATTGCTGAATCAGGATCTGCATGGAATGTTGGAGACAACCTTAATATAGAAGCACTAAGTGAAGCAGGTACATTAACAGTTACCTTTGGTGCTGACAGACAGTCAATTACTATTGACCAACTAGCAAATGTTAATACTATTAAATTAACTGCTCTAGTTTCTAAGAATATAGTATCTAAAAAAATCAAAACTGCTGCTAAGATGAGAGCGATGAAGGTTATTCGCACTCGGATTAACAACGACCAAACTAAATACGGACTTGCCTATGGTAATTTGTATGGCACACGTATTGAAGATGAAGAAATTTCATTCGCTTTGAATGATGTATACAACGTACATGCTGTATACGAATCGGAGACTGATGCAGATGCTGCTCCACCATATGTTGTATTAACCGAATCTACTTTCTTTGATAACGGAACTGTTATCGTAGGTAGGACATCAGGTGCACGTGGTAGAGTTATTCAGTTTATCAACTCCACATTAAGACTATACTTTGTGCAGTTAAATGAAATACCATTTGCTGCGGGTGAGACTATTGATGGTGTAGATGATGATGGTGTACCACTTAACGCAATCGTTGATGACGCTGAAGGATCAGTATCTAGGGGTAGTAAAGTTATTACCACTCAGTATACTCTTGAAGCAGGTCAGAAGGCACACTTCTATGATGTTTGTAAGATTACAAGGTATCCACAGTATACCCCACCAATCAGAAAACTTCTTGTTATATTTGATTACTTCATACATGAATCATCAGGTGACTACTTTGCATCACAGTCATACACAGGTATAGACTATAAAGATATTCCAAAATACAAACTAGATGGATCCATTAACTTCTTGAGAGACCAAGTAGACTTCCGTCCAGGTGTAGGAGAATTAGCATCAGGGTCAGGTACAGTTACACAACCATTCTATGTTAACTGTGCGTCACTAGACTTTGCTGCAAGACAATTTGACACCTCTGGAGGTGTTGGTGGATCTACTATCTTCGATATACCGAAGGTTAATACAGAGATTCGTATGGACTATGCATACTATCTCCCACGTGCAGATAAGTTATATTTAACGCACGATAACCAACTTAAGGTAGTTAAAGGTGTATCCTCTGAGGACTTACCTCCCCCAGACGGTATCGAGAATGCTATGCTATTAGCACAGATTGAATACCGCCCATATGTTTATGACGTAGAAAGAGACATTCTGATTAACCCAGAAATCATTCGTCGTTATACGATGAAAGATATCGGAGATTTAGAGACACGTCTTGAGCACGTTGAATACTACACATCATTGTCACTGCTAGAGGTACAAGCAGAAAATACTAAGACATATGATGACAACGGATTTGACCGTCTTAAGAATGGTTACGTTGTTGATGACTTCACTGACCATAACGTTGGTGACGTGTTTAGTATTGACTACAAATGCTCTCTCGATTTCCAAAACGGATTCCTCAGACCGTCACACTATACCACAAACGTACCACTAGAATTAAATATGGCTTCGTCTTCTAATATAGTGAAGACAGAAGGTAACATGGCATTACTGCCATGGGATGATTTAGCAATCATCACTCAACCCTATGCATCTAGGGTAGAGAATGTAAACCCATTTAACGTGTTTACTTTCATCGGTAGAGTTGACTTAACTCCTGCATCTGATGACTGGTTAGATACTAAGAGATTACCTGCACGTGTTGAAAACGTAGAAGGTGACTTCTCTGCTGTATCAAGAGATTTACAAGTTGACCAGAATGGTTTCGCACCTATCCAGTGGGGTAGTTGGAAGACTAACTGGACTGGAGAATCTCTACTATCCACATCACAGTTTAGGAATAGGTCTGGTAGTTTCTCAGCAGGTGGTCGTAAACTAGGAAGATTAGGTCACGGACAAGGAAGACAACCCATCTTCGTACATGAAAGAAGGACTTGGAGGGTTGTTAATAACCAAGCAAGACAGGGTATTAGGACTCGTGTAGTACCAAAGATTGATAGAAAGTCTTTAGGTGATAGCGTATTATCACAAACAGCGATTCCATGGATACGTTCACGAAACGTAGCCTTCAACGTAGAGCGTATGAAGCCTCGCACAAGAGTATTTGCATTCTTCGATGGAGTTAACGTATCTACTTACATTACCCCTAAAGTAATTGAGTTAGTTAAGTCATCTACTGCTAACCCATTAAGTAATGAAACACCCTTTGTTACAGGTGAAACTGTAGTTGGTAGTATCTCAGGTTGTCGTCTTAAAGTCGCTGCTGCGAATGATGGATATGCAACTGACCCTTATGCTACAGGTACCGCTACACTACAAGAGTCTTATGCATCAAATACTCCATATATTAACATAGATACGAAGTCATTGGCCGAGAGCGTCAATCCAAACTACTATGGTAATATGGTGATTGGTGAAATCTTGATAGGACAAACATCTGGAGCACGTGGTGTTGTTAAAGACCGTCGTCTATTGACTGACAATATTGGTAACCTACAAGGTACATTCTTCATACCTAACCCAGGTAATGATTCCAACCCACGTTGGGCAACAGGTACTAGGACATTCCGTTTTACTACCTCCTCTACTAATAGTAAGGCAAGTGGTGAAGTAGATTCTTCTGCTGAAACTACTTACACAGCACAAGGTGAATTGAAAACTGTTAGAGAAAATATTCTTGCAGTTAGAAATGCAGAGTTGGTTAGAGATACCGTTTCAGATACGAGACAGGTTATCACTACTAGGACTGAGACAAGGCAGATTGGTTGGTATGACCCTCTTGCTCAATCATTCCTATGCGATGAAGAAGGTGGTGTATTCTTAACTGGTGTTGATGTATTCTTCAAAACAAAGGATGCCAACATCCCTATCTCTATGCAGATAAGGACTATGGAGAATGGTTATCCCACTAAGGATATCCTACCTTTCTCAGATGTGACTATAAGTCCTTCACAGATTGAATTGTCTGACAACGCAGCGATTCCATCAAGATTTACATTCAGGTCTCCTGTTTATATCAAACAATCAACTGAATATTGTTTCGTATTACTATCTGACTCTAACGAGTATACCGTATGGATATCTCGAATGGGTGACATAGATGTATCAGGAACAAGGACTATATCTGAGCAGCCATATGCGGGTGTGCTATTCAAATCACAAAACGCATCTACTTGGACTGCTGACCAGTTTGAGGACATGAAGTTTACAGTATACCGTGCTAAGTTTAATCAGATGCAAGGTACTGCAATTCTCAATAACGCTGAATTAGGTAAAGGTAATGGAGGTATTCATAACCTTATTGAGAATCCAATCCTCACATTAAAACCAAAACAAACTTTACTTCTACCTGCTACACAAAACTTTAACTTCACTATAGGTGCAAGGATTAAGCAGGAACCATCAGGAGCATCCGCTACTATAGTAGAATTTGACTCAATATCAGATCCAGAGAAGTTAACCATCACAGATATAGATGGTGCATTCGCAGCAGGATTTTTAGATGCTAATAATGACCCATTCCAAGGACTTAGGTCTTCACAGTCAGTTTCTTCAATAGTATTATCTGCTGTATATAATGGTACGTTTGAAGTTGGAGATGTGGTAACAGGTTCAACATCTGGTGCTACAGGTACAGTTACTGCATACGATGCAGGTACAACAACTTTGACATTGAATTATATCAGTAAGGCATTTGATACTGGAGATACATTATCCGAACCAGGAGGCACATCTGCTACTATTACAAGCATTGGTTATAGTGGTGACTCTTATGTTGCTTATCCTACACAAGCTCCATCATTCCCTGATGACGACAAAGAAATTGCCATCTCACATAGAAATCATGGTATGCATCAACGCACCAACAACGTAGAAATTGAAGGTGTTATATCTGAAGTTCCATCTACAACGTTGACTACAACTCTGTCAGCAGGTGCTACTTCAATTCAGGTACAAGATGTATCGCAATTCCATGGTGTGATAGGTGGTGCTATAATCGGTAACTTAAATCCTGGTTATATAAAGATTGAAGATGAAATCATACAATACTCAGCAATCTCTGCTAATGGACAGGTATTAACTGTCGCAACTTCTGGTAGAGGTGCTGCTGGTACTGCTGATGTAGAGCATTCCTCAGGTAGCATAGTTGAATGTTACAATTTAGATGGGGTACCTCTTACAGAAATCAACAAAGTACATACCTCTATTGAGTGTCCTTGGTTGGATACATTTATGATAGCAGTTGACCACGTTGCAACTAATGGTATCAGAGGTGGAGGAACAAATGTATGGTCATCTCAAAACGTCCAGTTTGAGACTCTAACTCCTAGAGTATCAACCATGGTGTTGCCTGAGACTGAGGTAACAGCACGTGTTAACACAACTACTGCCACATCTGTAGGTAGTGGAGGTGGAGAAGGTGCATCACAACCACGTGACCAAGCATCCTTCGTTAATAATGGACAATATTATGATATTGTGTTGAATGAGCAAAATGCTTTCACTTCACCACAAATGATTTGCTCTAAAATTAACGAGCAAAATAAACTTGATGGTAATAAGTCTCTTACCATGGCATTAACATTGACCACAGAGAAAGATTCTGTGTCTCCATGTATTGACCTTGATAGATTATCATTGATTACAACATCTAATAGAATCAACTGGTGGCCTGGCGGTCCTGCTCCTTATGGACAGCAGTCTCAGATTGATAGGACAATGGATGTAAGCGTCCTACCAACTGGTGACCAGAATGACGCAGTGTATCTCACTCGTCTCGCTCGCCTAGGTTCTGAGGCCAGAACTATTAAGATTGATTTCCAAACTACTAGACATCCATCAACAGAGATTAGAGTTTACTATCGTGCATTCAAGCAAGGTGATAACGCTGATCCTAATACAGTTGGATGGACATATGTTGGTGCTCCTCTAAGTGAGGTCAATAACCAATCATATGACTCTTCTGGTACTGATGAAATTCTTTGGAAGGATTATGCTTACGAAGTTAACGGACTTAATTTTAACGCATTCCAGATAAAAATCGTAATGAGATCTTGGAGTCAAGCAAGAGTTCCATTGATTGCCGACTTGAGGGCTATAGCGTTAGCTACATAGAACCTCATCCCCAACCCTTACATGGTTGATTATAATTATTATTATTCCATATGTCAAGTTCTAAAGATCACTCCGACCAGATTCAACCTTTCAAAGATGACCTAATCCCAGTCGAGAACAGGGATGGGTGGTTTAGAGACCCCGAATCTAATGCTGTAGTTAACTGTAACAAAACACAGTATGAACAATATATGGCATCATATAACAAGCGTCAAAAGAAAGACGATGACTTCGACAGTTTACAAAACGATGTAGACCTGCTAAAATCAGATATATCTGACATGAAGTCAATGCTTACACTATTATTGGAGAAAAAAAATGCCAGCTGAAGTGACTGAAACACAAGACCCTGCGGAACTGCTAGGGCAATTTAAAGAAAGATATCAAGCTCTACTTGGAGAGAATCAACAACTCGCTAAGAAGATTAAAGATAACGAAAGTACTGCTCTAAAACTTCTAGGTGCTATTGAAACATTAGAATATTTGAATCCTCCTACAGAGGAAACACCACCAACAGAGGAAACAGCAGCAGAAGACACATAAATAAACCAGTAAGACTGTGCTCTGAAGGATCCCTAATTAAATGGCAAATAGACTACAACTAAGACGTGATGGTGCACAGCAGTGGGCTAACGTCAACCCAATCCTAGCTCAGGGTGAGTTGGGTATCGAAATAGATACCTCTCGACTGAAGATAGGAGATGGTGTCACATCTTGGAACTCTCTTAAGTATGAGAGACCATTAGAAACAGAATCAAACACTGCAAATACACTTGTTAAAAGGGACGCTGATGGTAACTTTGAAGCAGGAGCCATTACTGCTTCTTTAGTTGGTAACGCTGCTACAGCAACAAGATTAGCAAACGCTCGATCTATCGCCTTAGGTGGTGATATGTCGGGTAGTGGTACGTTCGATGGATCCTCGAACCTAACTATCACTGCTGAATTGAATTATGCTGTTGCTCTACCTCATTATGACCCTAATGATTTAGATGCGACAGGTACATATAGTCAGGTTACAGTTGACTCTCGTGGTCGTATTGTTGATGCAACTAACCCTACCACTTTAAGTGCATATGGAATTGCTGACGCACAACCATTAGATAGTGACCTATCTTCACTAGCAAGTATGACTACATTTGGTCTGCTCTCAAGGCAGTCTGAAGGTGCTATTGTTAGTAGAAGTATTACAGGTGGTGCTAATAGAATCCTTGTACAGAATGGTAATGGTCAAGCATCTAACCCATTCATTGACCTTGCTGATACTACAGTTGTTGTCGGTGACTATAACCCTATAGGTAACCTAGACACACCTCTAATATCTGCAACCACTGGTGACGAGACAGTTAACACAACTAACTTTAACGTTGACAGATATGGTCGTTTAACATTTGCTCAGACTTCTGCTATTGCTACAGCAAAAGTAGGTACTGAAGCATCTGCATTTAGTAATGGTACTTCGTATAGTAGATTTGATAGAATTAAAAACTCTACTGATAAATTCTACGAAGCATCTATTAGAGATATTCCTCCTGGATTAGGAGAACCAACTCATACAGATACAAGTGATACAGGTGGATGGAGATACTTAGGTAGTGCTCTATCACCACAGAAAGGTATAGCATCTTTCAATCAAGAAGACTTTAGTATTACTGCATGGTTAGACCCACAACAGGGTGGACATGTAAGTATTGCTGAGAGAGGTGTAGAAAACTCTCAACTTCAATCATTAGGACATCTAATGTTTGGAGATAGTCAAACTACACAGACATTAGAATTAGACCCAGAGCGTAATCAACACAACGCATATCATGGTCTAACCCATCTAAACCACCTTAATATTAATAACCGTGGTGGTAACGTTGCTGCAAGAATAGTTGCTTATGATACTGCTGAGTATCCATATCAACCAGGTATATTATCACAGGGTAGTAGTTATTCAGCACCTGCTGCTGATGCCCAGTATGGTAATAGTAAAGAATTTACAGGGTCATCCTTAACAGGTATATTTGACCTTAACTTAGACACAACATTCTCTGCTGATGTATTACTTGATGGTGATAAGAGAGATCAAGAATTAAAGAGAGTCGTAGCACCTGACGCTACTGAAACCAACCGCATGAGATTTACTTATGCTGCGGATTCAGCAAATGATGTTGACATGCTTATCTCCTCTACTAACGCAGGGGCAGGTAATGCAACAATTAATATACAGGCAGACCAAGGAATGGTCCTTACTGCCATACATCCAGATGCGAGGGTATGTTTTGAAAACTTCCATGCGAAAGCTAATGTCTTGGCTTGCGATCCTGGCAGTAATCTGGTCCTTGATCCAGATGACAATCAACAGAATACAGGTACTGTAGAAATTTGGGGTGACCTATTAGTACAAGGTCAGACCACTACAGTTAACTCAACTGTAATGACAGTAGACGATCCTATCATTACATTGGGTGGAGACACTCCTCCAGGTTCTGCTGATAGTAAAGATCGTGGTATAGAATTTAGATATTATAGAACTGGAGACCAAGCAAGGGTTGGATTCTTTGGTTGGGATAACGATTATGCAAACTCTAACATATGGACTGGCACTGGCGGCTTTAGGTTCCTCCTCGATGCCACTAACTCCTCTGAAATTTTCTCTGGCACTGACGCTCCTATCATTGCTGGAACACTCGCACTCACAACAAACACAGGAAGCAACTCCACGTCGGAAGGGTCTCTGGTAGTAACTGGTGGTGTAGGTATATCACAAAATGTCCACATAGGTGGTACTACAACTATCGCAGGACAGACAGAGATTAACGATACAGTGTTAATCAAGTCTGATAATGAAGACTTTAAGATTCAGACTGCTGCGGGTGTAGATAAGTTTACAGTTGATACTGATACTGGTAACACAGTTATTAAAGGTACAACTAATGCTGATGGTGATGCTTATTTCTATTCTGACTTCTATGTTAGAGCAGACAATAAGGGATTCATGGTCCAGAATGCAGCAGGTGCAAACCTATTCTGGGTAGATACTGATAACGGTAATACACATACAGATGGTACTCTTGACGTAGATGGTGGAGTAACATTTAATGATACACTAGATGTAGATCTTGCTACTACTCTTAACAGCACATTGGATGTTGATGATGATGTAGTCTTCCATAATGACTTCCTAATGGATGTCACTGGTAAAGAGTTTAAGATTACTAATGGTACTGATACTAAATTCCTTGTCAGCAGCACAAATGGTAACACTGACATTGAAGGTAGTTTAAACATAGGTGGATTCAACACCTTTGAAAGGACAAATAATATAACAGTTGATACTACTGCTAACGATGCCATCACTAAGACTGCTGATGGAAATGCTACATTTGCAGGTGGTGTTAACATCGATAAGGATGTAAGAATAGGTGGAGACTTATATGTCTCAGACAGAATTGATTCTAAGGATGCTGGTACAGCAAGGACACGTCCTTCACTACTTAACAACTTAGATGTAAGATATCGTGAGTATATTGGTAGTGTTGCAGCACACAACGCAGCATTCGCTGATGACCCAGATGCAAACCTCAGAGTAGCAGGTGGTGCAGGTATCGTAGCAGATCTACATGTAGGAGATGACTTCTATGTGGGTAAGGTTGCTACTAATGATAACGTAGAATTTTCTATCTTAGGTGAGTCTGGATATACAACTATAGGTCGTGTAGGACAGGGTAGTGCAACTAATGGTGCTATCGTAGTCCACGGTGACGCAACATTTAATAGAGAATTTAATATAACTGGTAGTCTTACTACCATTGGTAATGCTAATACTGATGTATTAACAGTCAATGCAGTATCGCAATTTACCGATGATGTCACAGTTGACGGCAGTCTAACAGTCAACACTAACGCATTAATCGAAGGTAACCTCACAGTTAATGGTACTACTACAACAGTTAATAGTACTGTAGTTACAGTAGATGACCCTGTATTCACACTGGGTGGAGACACTGCTCCAGGTTCTCAAGATGCATTAGACCGTGGTATAGAATTTAGATACCATGATGGTGTTACTGCAAGAATAGGATTCTTTGGTTGGGATACTTCAGCATCAAGATATGCATTCTATAATGCTGCAACTAATTCATCAGAGGCATTCTCTGGAGTACGCTCAGGAATTGATGCAGGAAGTTTAAAATTATTTGATACAACTAATGCTACTAATGCTGCTACAGGTGCATTAATCGTAGGTGGTGGTGCTTCTGTAGGTCTTGACTTCTATGTTGGAGACGACTTAGTTGTTACTGATGATGGTAGTTTTGGTGGCAATGTAGATATCACAGGTACTCTTGATGTAACTGATGATTTTGCGGTCAACTCTACTAAGTTTACAGTTGATGCTGGTACAGGTAACACTGTAATAGCAGGGACTGTCCAAGTAGATGGTAACGCAACTATCGGTAATGCTGGATCTGATGCACATAGTGTTACAGGTACTGTCCAGTTTAACCAAGCGATTACTTCCACAGATATCACTGCGGATAATATTAAAATAGGTGTTGATGGTGATACTGAAATTTCTACTACCTCTGGAAATCTAGTATTAGATTCAGCAGGTGGTACAGTAAATGTTACAGATGATTTAGATGTTGACCTCAACCTTAATGTCGATGGTAATACCAAGGTTGATGGTACCCTTACCGTTGATGGAAATACTACTATTGGTAATGCTTCTGGTGACGCTCATTCTGTTACAGGTACAGTTCAATTCAACCAAGCAATCACTTCCACAGATATCACAGCTGATTCTGTTACTATTGGTGTGGACTCTGATTCTGAAATTAGCACAACTTCTGGAAACAACCTTATACTTGACTCCGCAACTGGAGAAACTCAAGTCGATGATAACCTCACAGTCACTGGTACGTTAGATGTAGATGGCGACACCACTATTGGTAACAACTCTGGTGATGCTCATTCCTTTACAGGTACAGTAACATTTAATCAGGCAGTTACATCTACTGACATTACTGCTGACAACGTGCAGATTGGTGTATCAGGTGCATCTGAAGTTGATACTTCCTCTGGTAACTTAACTCTTGACTCTGCTACTGGTGAGACAGTTATTGATGATAACGTAACTGTTAATGGCACAGCAGATATTGATGGTCTTACTACTATTACAGACGGTCTAACAGTCAAGGCAGATAACAAGTTAGTTTCTATCCAAACTGCAGCTGGATTAACTAAGGTTAGTTTTGATACTGACAATGGTAATACAGATATTCAAGGCACTCTTAATGTAGAGGGTGCTACAACTATTGATGACACTCTTAATGTCACACAGGCAGTAGACCTAGACACTACATTGAATGTAGATGGTGCTGCAACATTCCAAGACAATGTTGTATTGAATGCTGACAATAAAGAATTTGCGATACAGTTAGATGATGGCACAGATAAGTTTACAGTCCAGTCGGCAACTGGTAACACAGATATTCAAGGAACACTGGATGTTAATGGAGCTACTAATGTTACTAACACTGTTGGTATCACTGGTGTTACCTCCATTACTAATGCTACTAATCCTTCTAACTTAATTGACACTGCTGCATTCAACGTAACAGGTGGTGCAGTTATTAATAAGGATGTCTTCTTCGGTGAAGACTTCTATATGGGTCCAAACAATGCTCCTACCTTATCAGTTGTAGGTGCATCTGGAAATACAACTATTCTTGGTACACTTAATGTAACTAATACAACTACATTAGGGACTGCTGCTATTAGCACACTTAACCTATCATCGAATGCTAATATCACAGGTTCGATTATAGTTAACACTGACAAATTTATTGTTGCAGGACTTACAGGTAATACTGACATCTTTGGTACCTTAGATGTTAATGGTGCTACTACTATTACTAACACTCTTAATGTCACACAGAATGTAGACTTTGATTCTGACCTTAACGTTGATGGTAATCAGCAACTAGATGGCACACTTACTGTTAACTCTACTTCACTATTAAAAGACAGTGTTGTATTGCGTGGTGGATCTAAGACACTTAAGTTACAGAATGGATCTAGCACTGACAAGATTACATTGCATTCCACATCTGGTAATGCAGAGATTACTGGTACTGCAACTCTTGGTGCTCTTGACGTAACAAATAACACCACTATCGGTGGCACACTTGGTGTAACAGGACAAATCACTGGTGATGTAACTGGTGACCTAACTGGTAATGCAGACACAGCATCGTTGGTTGACGTAACTGAGACTGCTACATCAAACTTGACATACTATCCTACTTTTGTTTCTACTACATCTGGTAACACCGAAATCAGGACAGACTCAAGTAACCTAACTTACAATCCCTCAACTAATACCCTTACAGTTAATAACTTCAAGTCAACTACTGACTTTGAGGTACAAGGTAACTTAAACGTTACTGGAGCATTAACATTCATGCAGTCACAGGTTGGTAGTATTGCTAACCATGATACTGATGCTCTTACTGAAGGAAGCACAAATCTTTACTTCACCAATGAGAGAGTTGATGATAGAGTTAATAACTTAATTAATGCTGGTACAGGTATATCTGCAACATATGATGATGCAGGTAATATGCTCACCTTAAGTGCAGTCCAGGCAGATCTTAACACTGACAACTTCACTGAAGGATCTACTAACCTCTTCACCACTGCAGCTAGAACGAGGACTCATTTCACGTATGGTAACGGTGTTGAGTTATCGGGTGGTGGAGAACTTTCTGTTACTCAGGCAGACATTAATACTGATAACGTAACTGAAGGTTCTACTAATCTATTCACCACTGCTGCTAGGACTCGTGGACATGTTAGTGCTACTGGAGACATAGCATATAATGCTGCTACTGGTGTATTCTCATACACAACTCCTACAACTATCGCATCTCTATCTAACCATGATACTGATGACCTTGCTGAAGGATCAAATCTATACTATACAGATGAGAGAGTTGATGACAGAATCAATGCTCTAATCATTGCTGGTACTGGTGTTACTAAGGTCTATGACGATGGTGCTAATACATACACACTATCTGTTACTCAGGCAGATGTTAACTCTGATAACATCACTGAGGGATCAACAAATCTCTTTACTACTGCTGCTAGGACACGCACACACATTAGTGTTGGTGGATCTTTAGCATACAATAGTGGCACTGGTGTTATTTCATATACTACACCTGATACTGACGGTGTATCTGAAGGGTCATCTAACCTCTACTACACAGATGCTAGGGCAGATGCTAGAATCGCAGCTGCTGACACTGGAGATCTTAGTGAGGGTAGTAACCTTTACTGGACTAATGCTCGTGGTGATGCTCGTATTGCACTACAAGTTGGTGCAAACCTTGACCTATCAAGTAAGTCAACTTCTGACCTATCTGAAGGCACAAATCTTTACTACACAGATGCTAGAGCAGACGCAAGAATTGCTGCTGCTGATACAGATGACCTATCTGAAGGATCATCTAACCTTTACTTCACTAATGCTAGAGCAGATGCACGTATCGCTGCTGCTGATACTGGAGACCTTGCAGAAGGAAGTAATCTTTACTACACCGATGCACGTGCTGATGCTCGTGTAACAGCAGGTATCACTGGAAAACTTGATGCTTCTGCTGTTAGCACCTTCGGTGGAACTCTAATTGATGACGCAGACGCTGCTACTGCAAGGACAACTCTTGGACTTGGTACTGCTGCTCAATCTGCTACAGGTGACTTCGCTACTGCTGCACAAGGTACTAAAGCAGATGATGCTGCACCATTAGCATCTCCTACACTGACAGGTACACCTGCTGCACCTACTGCTGCTCAAGCAACCAACACAACACAGATTGCTACCACAGCATTTGTCCAGTCTAATTTAACTGCTGCATTACTTCGCACTGCTCTTGGTATTGTTTCAGCAGCAAACGATGCTGGTTCTGGACTTGCATCTGGAGAGATGTATTTCAATACCACATCTAACACCTACGTACTTGTAGCATAATGGCAACACCCACATCAAAATCTGAATTAAAAGAATATGCTTTACGCAGGTTAGGTAAACCTGTACTAGAGATCAACGTCTCTGATGATCAATGCGATGACGCTATTGATTATACCTTACAGAAGTTTCAACAGTTCCATTATGATGGTGCTGAAAGAGTCTACCTAAAGCATAAGATAACTCAGGCGGATCTTGATAGGGCAAAGGATACTAATGATACTACAACTACTTCAGTAGCTGGAAATTCCACGTGGTTGGAATCAAATACTTATATAGAAATACCACAACATATACTTTCCATTGAAGGAATATTCTCCTTCACTGATAAGGGTACTGCAAACATATTTGATATTAGATATCAGATGCGTTTGAATGACTTGTATGATTTTACATCTACACAGTTCTATCATTACTATATGATTCAGCAACACTTGGGTACAATTGATTTTCTATTAGAAGGAATCAAACCTACTCGTTATATTGCTACTCAGAATAGATTATATCTTGATATGGATTGGCAAGCAGATGTATTATTAGATCAGTATTTTGTTATTAAATGTTGGAGAGCATTGGATCCTCTCACATGGACAGAGATATATGACAACATGTGGGTCAAAGATTATGTTTCTGCTAAGATTAAGAAGCAGTGGGGTAGTAATATGACAAAATTCCAAAACGTCCAGATGCCTGGTGGTGTTACCCTTAACGGTGAGATGATTTATAATGATGCAGTCCAAGAGTTAAAAGATTTGGATGAGCAACTCAGACAACAGTGGGAAACTCCACCATTAGACATGATAGGATAACATGGCTACTAACCCTTATTTTACTCAAGGAACTACAGGTGAGCAAGACATGCATGAAAGTCTTGTCATTGAGCAGATTAAGATGTACGGTAAGAATGTTTATTATATCCCAAGGACTTTAGTTAAAACTGATAGTGTATTCGGTGAGGATACAATGTCGAAGTTTGAGGGAGCATTTGAGATAGAAGCATACATTGAAGACAACACAGGATTCCGAGGAGACGGTGATATGTTCTCCAAATTCGGAGTCCAAATTGCTGATCAGGCAACGTTTGTTATCTCAAGAACAAGATTCACTACTGCGGTAGATGATAACGCAACCTTAATAGTGGAGGGTAGACCAAATGAAGGCGATCTCGTATACTTCCCGATGGCAAATAAGATCTTTGAGATCCAGTTTGTCGAGTATGAAGTACCATTTTTCACGTTGGGTAAACAATATACTTGGGGACTCAGATGTGAACTCTTCCAGTACAGCGACGAAGATATCGACACAGGAATCACAGAAGTTGATGCAGTGGAGGTCAATTATGCCAATGCAATAAGTGTTAACGTTGCTGATGGTGGTAGCGGAGACTTCGTTGCTGAGGAGATTGTAACAGGTGGTAACTCTAATGTCACTGCTACTGTTAAGTCTTGGAATAGTGCTACACGTCAGTTAGTTGTATACAATAGGTCAGGAATCTTCAGTATACCTGAGACTCTTACTGGTAATACATCTAGTGCTGCGTGGACTTCTGCTACATATAATACACTAAATAATGTGAATGACGAATCACAAGCCAACTTTGTCATAGAGACACAGGCAGATGGTATCATTGATTTCACTGAAGGCAATCCCTTTGGTGAGTTTGGAAATAAAGGAAGTAGTATCTAATGTTAGGAACTTATTCATATCACGAAATTATTAAGAAGACAGTGGTCGGTTTCGGTACACTGTTTAATAATATTGAACTTCGTAGGGTAACATCTGGTAAAACAGAAGTTATGAAAGTGCCTCTGGCATATGGTCCTCGTCAGAAATTTCTACAACGTCTGCAACAGGTAGGTCTTAATAAGACTACAACTCAAATTACTCTACCTCGTATCTCCTTTGAGATACAAGGGTTTAATTATGATGCTACTCGTAAGGTATCTCCTACTCAGTATTTAAGGTCTACTCAAGCTGATGGTAAAGAGTTTAAATCCTTTATGCCAATACCATATAATTTGAATTTTGAATTGGCAATCATGGCAAAGAATCAAGACGATGGTCTTCAGATTCTTGAGCAGATATTACCTTACTTTCAACCAAGTTTTAGTATCACACTAAACCTTGTGCCTACTATGGATGAGAAGAAGGACTATCCAATTACATTAACATCTATAGATTATCAGGATGTATATGAGGGTGACTACGATACTCGTAGGACTCTGGTATATACTTTACAGTTTGTTGCTAAGACTTACCTATACGGTCCAGTCCAAGACAAGTCTGGAGAGGTTATCAAGAAGGCTATTGTTGATTACACTGCTGATACTAAGAATGCACCTAATGCACCACGTGAGATTAGATATCAGGTAACACCTGATCCAATCACTGCTGACGCAGATGACGATTTTGGATTCAGTGAGATGACCAGTGAGTTTGTAGATGCTAAACAGTATAACCCAGTGACAGGACAAGATGAGTGATTTTGAAGCTATTGAAAATGCAATGAACGTGGAAACTTCCATTGTTGAAAAGGAAGGTGGTGCGGTTAGACGTAGTGATAAGGCACTTGAGGTTGCACAAGATACTAAAAAACAACTGAGGAAAGACTATGACTATACAAGAGGTAACTTATATTCTCTAATAGAAAAAGGTCAAGAAGCAGTTGATGGTATACTTGAGTTAGCACAAGAGTCAGACCAACCAAGAGCATATGAAGTGGCAGGACAACTTATCAAACACGTCGGTGACGTTGCTGATAAACTTGCAGACCTTCATAAAAAAGTTAATGAGATAGAGAATCCGAAAGGAGGAACGTCTGATAAACAAGTCACCAACAACACCATGTTTGTTGGTAGCACAGCAGAACTTGCTAAGTTCTTAAAACAAAAGCAAGATAAATAATCTAGTAAAGGTATTCTTTAAACATGTCAGTATTAAATGTTATTGATACGCAAACAGTAAGTGGTTCGGGTACTGCCTACATCACAGTTAAATCTGGTGTACTGCGTGTCCTTGCAACTTCAGCGTCTTCAATACAAGTTAACGCTGGACCTGCAATAACCCTCGCAGCAGGTGTCCCTGAGTTAATCTCATGTGGCAAACCTGCAAATGCACGAATTGCTTCTGCAACTGGTGCTAATCCTCAAGTTATCACTGTAGAAAGTGGTGGTACTCCTGGTCATAAGTTTGTGACTGGAGACTATATCTCTACTCAGAATGGTGGTGACACAACATACGCAGCTGCATTTGTATCTGCTGTAGGTAGTGGTAAAGTAGTTGCTTCAACAACTGATGGTACCATTACTACTGATATTGATTCATCTAGTGCAGGTGGAAACTTTAGTAATGCTGATGCACAACTAATCCTAGGTCAAACTCCTCTAGTTAATAGGGCAGTTAAACTAACCGCAGGTAGTGCTGATGTAATCGTAGAGCAAGTCCAAATCGTTGGTGGATAACATGTTATCTTTCTCACAACTTAATGAGCTGAAGAATTCAACTTTATTAAGTTACAGTCAAAAAGCAACAAATGATTTAGCCTTCAGTGGTGATGGTAAAAAGAAAGCTCGTAAGAGAGCTACTGGAATCAAAACCGCTACAGGGAGATTAGCATTGAGAGCTACTGATCCTGATGGTAAGTTAGGAGTCAATAAGAATCCTAAGAATGAAGAGGTTGAATTGGAAGGTACAACTTGGGGTCTCTATAAAGGAGACGGTAAACCTAAAGGTGCTGCTGCTGCTTTTGCTAAGAAAGCTGAGAAAGATAAGAAGAAGAAAAAGGAAGAAAAGAAGACTGTAGATGAGGCAAAGGTAGATAAAGGTCGTAGCGATTACGGTAAAGCATCTATCAGAAACTACAGAAGAGCAGGTCCAGGTCACGGTGATCCTGGTATGTTTGACCCTGAAGGTAAGAGAGGGAAAACTATTGACAAACGTAGGGAAGAGCACAAAGCACGTCGTGGTGTAAAGGGTGCTAAAGTACCTGCATATAAGAGAGAAGAGTATGTCCCAGAGGAGGGATATGACCACTGGAGAGACAAGCAACTAGAAAGAGGTACTTGGAAAGGTGGTGGTGGATCCTCTGGCGGTGGAGGTAAGAAATCCAAAGGTAAAACTGTTTACCAAAAACAAGCAGAGAAGGAGCACGGTAAGGGTGTTACTGCTCTCGACATCGTTAAGAAAAACATTGAAAAGAAACATGGTAAAGGAGCTATTATGAAAAATGAAGAAGTAATCAGTGAATTATCTGCTGATAAACTATTAGATGCATCTAAGGCTGCTGATAAAGACCGTGGTAAGAAAGCAGTAGCTGGCGATAGAGAAGGTGCTAAGAAGCGAGTCAAGCAAGCAGCTAAATTCTATACAGCAAGTGCTAAGAAAAGAAAGTCTGAAGCAAAGGAAGAGTATACTGTTACCAATGCTGACAAGAAAGGTAACACACCTGCATGGCAAGGATACAAGTCAGGTAAGAAGAATGCCAAGACAGGTAAACCTCTATACAAGGCTGCTGACCATGTGAAAGAAGGTCACTGGGAGTATCACGAACCAGAAGGACTCAAGAGATTCTCTGATTTCATACAAGAGGGTAACCCCACTACTCGGATGATGAGTAAAGCGAAGGGTCAAACCACTGGAAACATTAGTGCAGACAGAGGTACAGACGCAAAAAAGAATAAAGAGTCCCGCAAGGGGCTCGAAAAAGACCTAAAGAAGAAAGGAATCGGCTACAAGAAGGGAGTCGGTGAGTATAAGTATAAGTCTAAGGATGGTAAGGAAGGTACTGGACGTGAAGTATCATACCAAACCTCACCTGGTAAAGGTATGAGTAAGAGACGCTTTGGTAAAGTTATGCGACGATTGGGTCGCAAACATGGACAAGAAAGTGTTATAACTAAGAAAGCAGGTAAGCCTGCTAGACTACATGACACTGAGTCTAAGAAGCCAAAACCTTCTGAAAAGTTAGGTAAGACAAAAGCTGGTAAACATCCTAAGGGATACGGTGAGACTTCTGGCACAAAGGTCAGAGGTAAAAACTTATCTAAGAAAACTAATAAACCGAGTTACCATTATGGCTAAACCAGTATGTCAGTTCTGTGGACTGACACCTCCTCAAGGTCACCCAGACCCAGAGAGATATATAAAACAGCATGAGGCAAACTGCCCCAGGCATCCTAATCACAACAAATAAAATTATGGGAACATTACATATGAGAGAGCAACTATTACGTGCAATGCTTGCACATGCTCAAGGTGAGATTGAAAAACATAAGGCAAACGTCAACGTTTACTTAGAGCATCCAGCTGGTATTGGAGAGCATTCTGATATCACTGAAGCAATCGGTCAAGAGCTTGATAAGATATCAAGATACCATGATCAAGTTGAGGTTATAAATAAGTATTTCAGAGCCCCAACATCAGCAAGAATAAATGAGTGACACCGAAGACAAGAAGGTAGCGAAGAAGATAATTAAACAACGTAAAGCAAACAAAAACCTTTGGACAAAGGAGGATGTTTTGTATGCTAAATTGGTCAGGAAACGCATAAAAGAGATACAAAAACAAGACAAAAAAGTATAAATACTTACGTCATTTGAGACTTAGTGGAGTTGAAAGATCATGTCCCACTATACGGTTGGCTACCACGATACAAGCCGCAATCACTATGAAATATGTGAGTATGCAGAAGATGCATATGAAGCAATACAACATTCAAAAGAGGATGTCCCTGGTCTAAGGGAGCATCCTCATTTTATTGATTACTGTACCATGGGTATGGAGCTATGAGTCGTATTACGAAGCATAAGCATGAGATAATGTGGTGGATGAGTAGACTCACAGTGATGGGAGTTTCTCTAGGATTAGCATTTAGACTTGCTGCTGAAGCATACGTCTAATGGTTGTGTGGGGTGTTATCTGGATGATCGCAATACTACTCATTGCGGTAGGGGTGGTAATCGTATACATATTTAAGTATGATGATTGGTATCCAAATGGGAAAGATGACACCACCATCTCGGAAGAGTTGTTACAACTTCCGAGTGACGGAAATAGTAAAAGTAGTTGATGGAGATACCATTGACGTAGTAATAGATTTAGGATTTGATATCTATAAGCACGAACGTGTAAGAATAGCTGGTATTGATACTCCTGAGAAGAGGACTAGAGATCTAGAAGAGAAGGCATTAGGAATAGATGCTACTAACTGGATGAAGGGAACTTTAGAAGATACAATTAAAGGAGACGATGAACTTACCATTAGAACCGAACTTAAAGGTGGCGTGGGTAAGTATGGTAGGCTTCTTGGTTGGTTATACGTTGGCGATGATGATGTATCACTCAACGAACAAATGATAGAAGAAGGATATGCTTGGGAATATGATGGTGGTACGAAGCGTAAAGATTTTGCATCTCTAAGAGCAATCAGAGAAGCAAATGGTACCATTGAAGTGGAACCAAGTGAGGGAGACCCACTACCTGAAGTAGGAGATGGTACAACAATACAATCTACTACTGCTGCTAACTTACCTGGATTATACTAATGTTTTCTGTATTAAATGTCGTAGAGGCATGGAATGAAATTTCATGGGGAGATGCTATCCCATTTATCCTCGTTTTAACTGGTCTTTACTGGGTTAAGGTAAAGATAGATGCATCTGTCGGTATCGGTAGAAAGAAACAGAATCAACTGAAGAGAACTATCGTAGAGGCAATAAAAGAAGCCAATGGAACTTAATGATTCTAATGTGATAAATGTACTCAGCGAATTAGCACCATACATCGAAGCTGATGGTGGTTTCTTAGAGTATGTTGAAACAGAAGATAAATATGTTAAAGTTAGATTGGGTGGTGCATGTTCTACATGTGCTATGAGCACTATGACCTTGAAGCAAGGTATTGAACGTAAACTGATGGAAGATATTCCAGATGTTAAAGGAGTTGTACAGGTACTATAATGCCAGAAAAGCAGGAGATATATCTAGGTAACCCCAATCTCAAACGGGCTAACGTTAACACTAACTTCACACCTAAACAGGTGAAGGAGTTTATAAAGTGTAGTCAGGATCCTGTTTATTTTATTCGCAACTATATTAAGATCGTTAACCTCGATCAAGGTATAGTTGGTTTTGATCTGTACGATTTCCAAGAAGACATGGTGAATCGATTCCATGAGCATCGATTCAATATAGCAAAGCTACCACGTCAGTCAGGTAAATCTACAGTGGTTACTGCATATCTACTGTGGTACGCAATCTTTAATGATAATGTCAACATCGCAATCCTCGCAAACAAAGCAGCCACTGCAAGAGAAATGTTGGGAAGGTTACAACTTTCTTACGAAAATCTCCCTAAATGGCTTCAACAAGGTGTGGTCAACTGGAACAGGGGTTCCTTGGAGTTGGAGAATGGAAGTAAGATCTTGGCTGCTTCTACTTCTGCAAGTGCTGTTCGGGGTATGTCCTTTAACATTATATTTTTGGACGAATTCGCCTTTATTCCGACGCATATTGCTGACGAGTTCTTTAGTTCTGTCTATCCTACTATATCTTCTGGTAAGAGCACTAAGGTTATAATCATATCTACCCCCAAGGGTATGAATATGTTCTATAAACTGTGGCATGACGCAGAGAAAGGACAGAATGAATACACTACAACAGAGGTACACTGGCAACAGGTACCAGGTAGAGATGCTAAATGGAAAGAAGAGACGATACGAAACACATCAGAGGAGCAATTCAACCAAGAATTTGAGTGTGAATTCCTAGGATCTGTTAATACTCTCATCAGTAGTACTAAATTAAAGACTTTAGTCTATGAAGAACCTATTAAGAAGGAAGCAGGACTGTCAGTCTATGAAGAACCAGAGGAAGGACACTCATATCACATATGTGTTGACGTTGCTAGGGGTCTAACTAAGGATTATTCTGCATTTACAGTCATTGATACCACAGAAATACCCTATATGGTGGTAGCAAAGTATAGAAATAACAAAATTAAACCATTATTATTCCCAGATATCATTCATAGGGTTGCTACTGCATATAACCAGGCGTATATAATGATAGAAGTCAATGATATTGGTGGTCAGGTAGCAGATATCATACAATTTGACCTAGAATACGAGAATTTACTCATGTGTGCCATGAGAGGTAGGGCAGGTCAGGTAGTAGGACAAGGATTTAGTGGTACCAAGGTACAACTAGGGGTTAAGATGAGCACAACAGTCAAGAAAACTGGTTGCTCTAACCTAAAACAGTTGATTGAAGATGATAAACTCATCTTTAAAGACTATGATATTATGGCAGAGCTAACTACATTCATTCAGAGAGGTCCAGCATGGGAAGCTGAGGAAGGATGTAACGATGACCTAGCAATGTGCTTAGTTATCTTCGCATGGTTAGCAACCACAGATTACTTCAGAGAATTACATGACGATGACGTACGTCTCCGCATGTATCAGGAGCAAAAAGATGGTATAGAAGCGGACATGGCTCCGTTTGGTTTTATCGATGACGGAGTTGGGTACGAGGAGACCTTCACGGATGCGGAAGGTGACACTTGGAAGACAGATGAGTACGGAGATAAGGCATATATGTGGGAGTACCTCTCGTAAATATACATTTCTATAAATAATTTCAGCATCCGAATTGGAATTCATTCAGGAGATCACACATGGCTTCGACACAGCTTTCACCAGGAGTTGTTGTTCTTGAGAGAGATCTGACCACCGTCGCAAATGCAACAGTAGATAATATTGCTGCAATCGTTGGTGCGTTTGAGAAAGGTCCTGTCGAGGAAATAACAAATGTAACTAGCGAGAAGGAACTTCTCAGCATATTTGGTAAACCTACCGACTATAACTACGAGTATTGGTTTAGTGCAGCACAGTTTTTACTTTACGGTGGTACCGTTAAGGTAGTTCGTGCAACTAACGATTCTTTAAAGAACGCAATAGACACTGCACAGTATACAGTAACAAGTTTCAGTGCAAATGACACTACTTTAACTGTTACTTCATCAACAGATTTCGACGTAGCAGACGTACTACTAATCGACTCAGAATTATTGGTTATCCAGAGTGTATCTGGTAGCGATGTAGTTGTATTACGTGGTCAACTTTCTACTTCTGCTGTTAGTCACGCTGCATCAGCACCAATTACTCTAATCGAAGCTGCTGGTACATCTTCTACAATCAATGAAGGGTCAACCTTTACTGATTCTGATACAACTCTGACTGTAACATCTGCTGCTGCACTAGGTGGTGGTACTAACAGTTACATCAGAATTGACGATGAAATCCTACAAATTTCTGGTGTTGCAGGTAATGATTTGACAGTTGTAAGAGCACAACTAGGTACAACTGCTACATCTCATACCGATGGATCTACTGTTACCCTACAGAATGTTACATCACAGAAGACAACAATCAATGAGCAAACTGCTACTGGTGTTGCTTCACCTCTCATTAAGAATCTTGATGCTTACGAATCTAATGTAGAGACTGCTTCTAACAACTGGAAGTGGGGTGCTAAAACAGCTGGTATTTACGGTAACTCACTAAGAGTTCTTGTAACAGACGCTGGTCCTGACCAAATTCTTTATCTTGCTCAACCAACAAGTGCTGAGTGGGAATTTGATAATAACGCTGAAGTTTCCTATTCATCTGCTAACGTATATGGTCGTGTATATTCATACACAGTTACTGTTACTTTAGCTGATGCTGCAACTTTAATAGGTAAATTTGAGACAGACAACTATATCACTGCTGTTAGTGGTGGTGTTACTGGACGTGTTGTTGCATATGATGAAGAGCTTCGCAAGTTAGAAATAACTGTTGACTCCACATCTGCTGACATCATTGAAGTTGGAGACACAATTTCTGAGTTAGCAAATAACTCTAACACACCTGGCTCTGCCACTGGTGATGCAGGGGTTGTTGAGTCTGTAACTCGTGAATTGCGTGTTGCTCTTAATCAAGGGTCACCTCAGTTCCAAGCAAACCAGACAGTTATTGATAAGAATACTACAACAATCGCTGTTGCTAACGTAGAGTCTGACTATGAGTCAAGAATTTACGGAGAAAATGCTAAGTGGATTAACTTAGCTGCAAGACCTACTACTTCAGCATGGACTGCTGACCGTGGTGGACACAATGACTTAATGCACATCTTAGTCATCGATGGAGATGGAGCAGTAACAGGAGTTCCTGGATCAGTTGTTGAGAAGCATCTTAATGTTTCTAAAGCAACAGATGCTAAGTCACCTCAAGGCGATAACATCTATTATAAAGATGTAATTAAGAATTTCTCTGAGTATCTCTATTGGGGTAGTCACGAAACAGCACAGGTATATGATAAAGATACTAACGCTGCTGGATCATGGGGTGTGTCAGGTATTAATAGGGAATTTGACCTTATTAAATCAGATTCATCTCTGAATAACATAGATGACCCAAGTGGTACAAATCCATTATCACTCGCTCTACTTGGTTCAAAGAATAGAGCAACACTTAAGTATAGTCTACAAGGTGGTGTAGACGGATATACAGTTTCAAGGCCAAACTCACTCGCTGCATACGATCTATTCAACGATGCTGAGACAGTTGATGTAGACTACATTCTAATGGGTCCATCAATGAGTGGTGTTGATGATACAATCGCTAAAGCACAGCACATAATTTCTATTGCTGCTGCTAGAAAAGATTGTATTGCTTTCGTATCTCCTTATCGTGGTGATATTATTGGTCAACCTAGAGTTTCTGATATCGTAACAAGAACAGTTAACTACTACGACCAGTTATCAAGCTCATCATATGCTGTATTTGATAACAACTACAAGTATATCTACGACAAGTATAATGATGTTTATCGTTACATCCCATGTAACGCAGACGTTGCAGGACTTGTATTAAGCACAACTATCAACCAAGAACCTTGGTATTCACCAGCTGGTTTCAACAGAGGACAGTTACTTAATGCAATCAAACTTGCTTACTCACCTCTTAAAGATCATAGAGACACACTTTATGCTTCAAGAGTTAACCCAATCGTAGCATTCCCTGGAGAAGGATTAGTCCTCTTCGGAGATAAGACTGCACTTTCTTATCAGTCTGCATTCGATAGAATTAACGTAAGAAGGTTATTCTTAGTCATCGAGGAAGCAATTTCTGCTGCTGCTAAGACACAACTCTTTGAATTAAATGACGAGTTTACTCGTGCACAATTCAAGAACATAGTTGAGCCTTTCCTACGCAGTGTGCAAGCACGTCGTGGTATCGTTGACTTCTTAGTAGTCTGCGACAGCACTAACAACCCTGCCGAGTCTATTGACCGTGGTGAATTCTATGCTGAAATCTTCGTGAAGCCAACACGTAGTATCAACTTCATCACATTGACATTCACAGCAACAAGATCTGGAGCAAGCTTCAGTGAGTTAGTATCATAATGAGTAAACCGTGGCACGTCTTCGTGCTCAACCTCAAATAGGAGACAAATAAAATGGCAAATGAAGTAGAAAAACTCCCTGGTCAGGAAACCAATGCTAGAGTTTCCACACCAATACTTACTTTTAGGGACAAAATTGGCGATTTAGCCCGTCCTAACCTGTTTCAGGTTGACTTAGGATGGCCTGATGTGGTAACATCAGATGGTAAGCCTGATCCTGGTGCTGATCCTGGATCTACTACACAAGACAATGAGTCTAAGAGTGGTGCATCTACACTTGGAACTAATGCATCTTCATCAAGTTTCGCAAGTTTCTTGATTAAGGCAGCAAATATACCCGCAGCAACAGTGGGTGTTATTGAAGTTCCTTATAGAGGTAGGACACTTAAGATTGCAGGAGACAGGACGTTTGAACCTTGGACAATTACTGTCCTTAACGACCAAAACTTTGCACTTAGGAATAAGTTTGAAGAATGGTCTACTAAGATTCAAGCACTTCATCAGAACAAGCAATCCACAAATGAGATTAGAAAATATCAGACTAATGCTTGGGTAAGACAATTAGGAAGACAAGGACAAGTCATTAAGACTTATAAGTTTGAGGGTATATGGCCTTCAACTATTTCCGCAATTGATCTTGCATGGGATAGTAACGATACTCCAGAAGAGTATACAGTTGAGTTCCAGGTTCAGTACTGGACATACGACTCTGACAGAAACACAGGTAACTCTACCTCTTTAAATTAGGGTCTATAAATATAATTAAATGGAGATAAGTTGAATGGCACAGTTATTTGGTTATTCACTTGATCGAAAGAAGAAGGGGTCTAAAGGTTTAGGCCCTTCTTTCGTAACGAAAGATTCGGATGACGCAGCACAACCCATTGTAGCTGGTGGTTATTTTGGACAGTACGTAGATCTAGGTGATGCGGCTAATAAAGCAAGTGATGTAGATTTGATTGGTAGATACCGTGAGATGTCTTTGCATCCAGAGGTAGATCAAGCAGTCGGAGATATAGTTAATGAAGCCATTGCAGGTGATTTAGACGATAAAACAATAGAAATTAATTTAGAACACTTTCCTGGTAGTAACTCAGTTAAGACAAGAATTCGTGAAGAGTTTGAAAATGTATTAACTCTACTAGATTTTGATAGGAAAGCATATGATATCTTCCGTAGGTGGTACATCGACGGAAGACTTTTTTATCATAAGATGATTAACCCTGACAATCCTCAGGAAGGTATCACTGAGCTTAGGTATATCGACCCTAGAAAGATTAAAAAGGTGATTGAATATGATAAACCAAAAGACAGGGTTTCCCCCGCAGACCCAGAAGTTAATACTTTAATACCAAAGAGTGTAGAGTATTTCATTTATTCACCCAAGGGGTTACGTGGGTATGAGAACCACGGAATAAAAATTGCACCTGACGCAGTATGCTTTGTCCACTCAGGACAATTAGATATGCAGCGTAACTATGTGCTATCTCATCTACATAAAGCTATTAAGGCAACTAACCAGTTGAGAATGATTGAAGATTCACTGGTTATTTACCGTATGTCTCGTGCACCAGAGCGTAGAATCTTCTATATAGATGTGGGTAACCTACCGAAGCAAAAAGCGGAGCAATATCTCCGTGAGGTTATGTCTCGCTATAGGAATAAGTTAGTATATAACGCTGACACTGGTGAAATAAGAGACGATAAGAAATTCATGTCTATGCTAGAAGACTTCTGGCTACCAAGACGTGAGGGTGGAAGAGGTACAGAAATTTCTACTCTACCAGGTGGACAAAACCTAGGTGAATTAGAAGATATTAAGTACTTCCAGAAGAAACTCTACCGTGCATTGAATGTACCTGAGTCACGTTTAGAATCTGACAGCTCCTTTAATGTAGGACGTAGTGCAGAAATCACACGTGATGAAGTTAAATTCCAAAAGTTTGTAACCAGACTTCGTAAGAGATTCTCTGACCTATTCCTTGACCTACTTAAGACACAAATTTGTCTTAAAGGTGTCCTAACTCTTGATGAGTGGGACTTAGTTAAGGAGCACATCCAGTTTGATTTCATTGCTGACAACTACTTTGCTGAGTTGAAAGAGCAGGAGATCATGAATGAGCGTATGAATCTAGTCGCTCAAATGGATCCGCTAACTGGTAAATATTTCTCTATAGAATACATGCGTAGGCATGTGTTACGTCAGACTGAGGTTGAATTCAATGAGATTCAAGCACAGATGGATGCAGAAATAGCAGAGGGTAAGTTAGTTTCACCTGTTGAGCTTCAAAAACTTGAAGTAGAACAGATGGAGATGGCATTACAACCTCCAGAACCAGATCCCGCAACCTTAGGTATTAGTCCTGCGGATTATAAAAAAGGAGATATCTAAATAGTAATATTGATAAGTAACATTATGCCAACACAAGCAGCACGAGATATAGTTAACGCACTTTTTGCGGGTAAGAAAGATCTTTCTGATTATGTTGTCCAAGGTATGAATGATAAAGCATTAGATGCCATAGAGACACAGAAGAAAGAGATTGGTAAAACTATGTTCAAACCACAGGAAGACGGTCCTGAAAACACCGAGCAACCTGAGGATGCAACACCCGAAGCATCTGCTGAAACTGAAACCGAAACCGAGGAACCAAAAGATGAAACTGATCAGGGAGGAAATTGAAACCGCTAAGGTAACAATCACCGAAGGTAAGAATGGTAAGAAGAACCATTTTATCGAGGGTGTATTTTTGCAAGGCGAAATCAAAAACCGCAATGGTCGGATGTATCCTATCTCGACTTTACAACGTGAAGCAGCTAACTACAACACTAAGTACATCGAGAAAGGTCGTGCACTTGGTGAGTTAGGTCACCCAGATGGTCCAACTATCAACCTAGATAGAGTGTCACATCTAATTACTTCTCTTAAGCAAGAAGGTAATAACTATGTTGGTAAGGCAAGACTATTGGATACACCAATGGGAAACATTGCCAAGAATCTTATCGATGAAGGTGTCAAACTAGGTGTATCGTCACGTGGTTTAGGTACCATAAGAGAAAAAGATGGTATTAAAGTCGTCATGGATGACTTTATGCTCGCCACAGCAGCAGATATTGTTGCTGATCCTTCCGCACCTGACGCTTTTGTCAATGGTATCATGGAAGGTAAGGAATGGATCTATAATAATGGAGCCGTTCAAGAGCAAACAGTGGAGCAAATCAAAAAAAGAATTGATAATGCTGCACTAAATCAAATGGAAGAGGTAAAACTTTCCGCATTAAACCAGTATATTTCATCACTGTAAATATCTGGTTGTCTAAATAATCTATAGCAATCGCATTTTGTCGCAAGGAGACTTCTAATGTCAGAAGAGAATACTAAAACTCTGGATGAATCAAGTGTAACCGCAGGAGCGAAGCCCGCAGACCCTCAAGGAAAGCTTGAAGGTGATCAGTCTCGTCTTGGTGGAGCACAAGATTTAGGTGGACCTACACCTTTTAATTCCAAACCAACAGATGATAGTAACAAATACAAAACTATCGCAGGTGGAAACGCCCAAGCACCTACAACTAAACCATCTGATGCTTCCGCACAGAAGGCAGAGTTTAGTGATAAAGGTGACGTAAAAGCAGGACACGAACCAGAAGGTGACGTGATTGCCGAAGATCCTCAAACAGAGGAAGAAAGAACTATTGAGGTAGACTTATCTGCTGACGTAGCTGCACTTACTGAAGGTGAAGAACTATCAGAAGAATTCAAAGAGAAAGCAAAAACTATCTTTGAAGCAGCAGTAGTGTCTCGCCTTAATGAAGAACTAGACCGCATGCATGTAGACTATGCAAAGGCACTAGAAGAAGAAATTGAGACTGTAAAGACAGACCTCTCTGAGAAGGTAGATGAGTACCTTACATACGCTGTAGAAGCATGGATGAAGAAGAATCACCTCCAAGTTGAAGCAGGTATTAAGGCAGAGATGGGAGAGTCAGTACTTAAAGGTCTTAAGCAAGTTTTCGTCGAGAATTACATTGAAATTCCCGATGAGAAAGTTGATTTCGTAGATGATCTACAGAATCAGCTTAATAATATGGAGTCTAAACTCAACGAATCAATTGAAGAAAACGTTGGTCTGTCTAAGCAGGTTGGCGGCTATATTAAGAATGGGATTGTGACAGAGATTGCAGAGGGCTTAAGTCTCTCTCAGAAAGAGAAACTTATTTCTCTAGCAGAAGCTGTTGAGTTTGTCGATGAAGAATCCTTCCGCACGAAGGTTTCTACACTACGTGAATCCTATTTCTCTACAAAGCCTGAGAAGACAACTGTCACTGAGGATGTCCAAGTAGAGAACGCACCTGAGCAAGGCACTGCTATGGAAGCATACGCACAAGCCATTGCAAGATGGGGCAAATAATCCACAATCTATTTCTTACGGAGTCAGTTAACAATGTTTAACGCAGAAGCACTTCAGGAAAAGTGGGACCCAATTCTAGAGCATTCTGAGCTCGATCCTATTAAGGATACCTATAGAAAAGCGGTAACATCAGTCCTCCTGGAGAACCAAGAAAGATTTTTGAAAGAAGAGAGAGGTCTCGTAACTGAGGCAGCACCTACCAACTCACTTGGTGGTACTGGTTACTCAGGAAGTAGCACCGCTACAGGTCCTGTTGCAGGTTTCGACCCAGTTCTAATTTCATTAATCCGTCGTAGTATGCCTAAGCTAATCGCTTACGACATTTGCGGAGTTCAACCAATGACAGGTCCTACTGGACTTATCTTTGCAATGAGATCCACAAAAGGCACAAACAGAGATATTGCCAACAGTGCAGTTGAAACATTCTTCAACGAAGTTGACACTGAGCATTCATCTGAGAACAGTGGCAACAGTCTTGCTTCTAATACTCAGACAGGAAGCAACCCAGGTCTACTAACTGACGGTGCAGGGCAATACACCATCGGTGGTCAGGGTATGACTACTGCTCAGTCTGAAGCATTAGGTGACGCAGCTGGCAACCACTTCAACGAGATGGGATTCTCGATTGAGAAGGTTACTGTTACTGCTAAGTCACGTGCTTTGAAAGCTGAGTACAGTTTAGAGCTTGCTCAAGACTTGAAGGCAGTTCACGGACTAGACGCTGAGTCTGAATTGGCAAACATCCTCTCAACAGAGGTACTTGCTGAAATCAACCGTGAAGTTGTAAGAACAGTCTACAAAATAGCTCGCCCAGGTGCACAGAATAACACAGCAACAGCTGGTGTTTTTGACCTCGACGTTGACTCAAACGGAAGATGGTCAGTTGAAAAGTTTAAGGGACTACTTTTCCAAATCGAAAGAGACATGAATGCCATCGGGCATGAAACTCGTCGTGGGAAGGGCAACATCCTCATCTGCTCTGCTGATGTGGCATCTGCTCTGTCTATGGCTGGAGTTCTCGACTACTCTTCTGGCATCAATGGTGCTGTAGGAGGACTAGGAAACGTAGATGATAACTCTTCTACTCTAGTTGGAACCCTAAACGGACGCATTAAGGTCTATGTTGACCCTTATTCAGCAAACGTAAGTGACGCTCACTTCTATGTTTCTGGATACAAAGGTAGCTCTGCATATGACGCAGGTCTATTCTACTGCCCTTACGTGCCATTACAGATGGTCAGAGCCGTAGGACAAGACACCTTCCAACCAAAAATTGGATTCAAGACTCGTTACGGAATGGTCGCAAACCCATTCGCAGAGGGTCTAACCCAAGGTGAAGGTGCTCTAACTGCTAATGCTAACCGTTATTACAGACGTGTTAGAGTTAACAACCTAATGTAATAATATCGATTACGATATCAACAAAAAGACCCCTCTGGGGTCTTTTTTTATGCTAAGATACCTAAATATTAGTGTAGAATAGGTATAGCCATGAACGGCAGACTGGACAAAGTTGCTATGACCTCTAGACTTATGCAACTCAAAAGAGAACTGCACTACAAGTGTGAGATCGGAGAGAAGGGTGAGTGGGAGTGTAAAGGTGCAGATGAATATTTAAATAGGACACTGGACGTACTAGACGAATATTGGATGTAATGCTACAATACAAATATGACAGAAGAGATGATCAAAAAGATCTCCTACACAAAGGAGGAGGTCGATAGAATGATTGCACACGCAGTCGAGGTTGCAGTCGCAGAAGCACGAGCGATTGACGAAGAATCGATGCGTAAGCATAACAGAGAAGCAACTATCATTAGTATGATTTTAGGTTTTACTACGCTTGCTTTATTCTTAGATGGTACACTCAGAATGTTAGGAATCATCCCACCATTTATGCACATTGATATTGATATAATAGATAAGATTGTAGAGAGAGTAGAGGAAGATATTTTACCACAAGTGCAGAAGTATAAAGGATATATACCAAGGATATAAATATGTTAAGCAAGGACTATAGACTTAGACTAACAATCATTGCCTGTAAAACTAAACTTAACAGGGAAGTTAGTCTGGAAGATAGGATTTGGGCTCAGAAATTAGTTGAGCATAACAACCATGCCAGAGGAATCTGGGAACGACTAACGTATAGATATGACAACCTGGAACAAGCAAATAGAGAATAGAAACTTCCTATCACCCATAGGATTTAAGTTTTCTATTGCAAAATTTCCAAAAGTATCTTACTTCTGTCAGAGTGCTAACATACCTACCTTGAATTTAAATATTCAAGAGCAACCAACACCTACTAGACAGTTACCTTTAGAAGGTTTCTGTACCTATGACCCACTTACTATCTCATTCTTAGTGGATGAGAATATGGAAAACTATTTGATTCTCCATAACTGGATACGTGCACTAGGTACACCAGAGTTTGGTACTGAAAGAGGAGAGTATTTAAATAAATTCAGACAGAATTTTGGTGGTAATTTACTCTATGCAGATGCTACATTGTTTGTATTGAATAGTAATTTCCAACATAACTTTGATGTAGTATTTGAAGACTTAATACCAACAGGGTTGAATGCATTGGAATTTAATGCTACAGTAGATGGTACTGAATATGCCATGGCACAGGTATCATTCCGTTACTTGGCATACGAAATCAGAACTAAGGAAGATACGAAGCGGAATAAACAACTAGATTAATGAATCTTGATAAAATTGAAGAGTTATGGAAGAAGGATTCACAAGCATTCTTCGACCATAGGGAGTTACCAGAGTTGCTTGCCAACGATAGTATGGAAACACCTAGACTCCATGCAAAATATGTGCAATTACATAATGAATTTAAACTCATGCTCTCAGATGCTGAGGTTAAGTATAAAAAATTGCTAAGAGAGAAGTGGGAATATTACTCAGGTAAAGCACCATCTCATGTATACAAAGAAAATCCTTTTGATTTAAAGATATTAAAGGGTGACCTTGACATGTACATCCATAGTGATACTGAGATGTGCAAGGCCAAACAAAAAATAGATTACCTAGAAACTTGTATAAATTGTGTTGATAGGATTCTTAAGCAGATCGATTCACGTGGGTTTGCCATCAAGAATACTATTGAAATTGTTAAGTATTATGGAATTAGGTGACACTCATCTACAAAAAGAATGAAGTCTTTCTGAAAGTAGAGGCAGAAGCCCATCTACATAAAGAATTATCTGATCATTTCCAGTTTGAAGTGCCTGGTGCAAAGTATATGCCAGCCGTCAAACGTAGATTCTGGGATGGAAAGATAAGACTTTACTCACCTGGTACAGGAGAAATATATTGTGGTCTATTTGATTACCTAACTGATTACCTAGAGACTAAGGGGTATGATTATAAGGTAGTAGAAGATAAATATTATGGTAGACCTAACGAAGTAGAAGAATATGTCACACCTGAAGGCACAGCGGCTTTTATTCGTGCTCTTAGGATCCCCTTCAAAGTCCGAGATTACCAGCTGCGAGGAATTTACACAGCGATTAAATTTCGTCGCAAGCTTTTACTATCCCCTACAGGGTCAGGTAAATCTCTGATAATATATGCCTTGGTACGTTGGCACTTATTAAAGAAGAGGCAGATATTAATTATTGTTCCTACGGTCTCGCTTGTAGAACAATTGTATAAGGATTTTATAGAGTATGGTTGGAATGTCAGGCATTATGTCCACAAGATTAGTGCGGGTGAAGAGAAGTATGTTGATAATCCAGTCGTTATTAGTACTTGGCAGAGCATTTATAAAGAATCCAAGAAGTTCTTTGAACGTTTTGATGTCGTTATCGGGGATGAAGCACACTTATATAAAGCTAAGTCGCTCACTGGCATCCTCACGAAGTGTTATGATGCGAAGTATAAGGTAGGACTAACTGGTACCCTAGACGGTATGGAGTCGCACCAACTGGTGTTAGAAGGACTCTTTGGTAGGGTAGATAGGGTCACCAATACAGTTGAATTGATGAAGAAAGGACATCTTACACCATTAAAGGTGCGTTGTCTAGTCCTTAAGCATGGGTGGGTACCCTTTGACCATTACCAACAGGAGATGGATTACCTATGTATGCACACCAAGCGTAGTAATTTCATCTGTAACCTAGCACTAGACCTAGAAGGTAACACATTGGTGCTTTTTAACTACATAGAGAAACACGGAGAACCACTTTGGGAATTACTAAATAGTAAAGTAAATAAGGATCGTAAGATCTTTTACATACACGGTGGTGTAGATGCTGTTGAGAGAGAAGAAGCAAGAAAAATTTGCGAATCCGAAAAGGATGCTATAATATTGGCATCATATGGAACTTTCTCCACTGGTATTAATATCAGAAACTTACACAATGTTATCTTCGCATCCCCTAGTAAGTCTAGGGTGAGGAATCTACAGTCTATAGGACGTGTTTTAAGGAAGGGAGACAATAAAGCACAGGCAGTGTTGTATGACATTGCTGATGACTGCTCTAAAGGGTCTCAATATAATTACACTCTTCGTCATCTCGTTGAAAGGATGAAGATATACGATGAAGAGGAATTTGATTATGATATAACTAAAATCAACTTTAGGAAATGATTAATTATATTAAACATGAGCAAGAATTCTACGGTATAATAAAGTTACGATCAGGTGAGACCGTTATGGGATCCATGATTGCTACCGAAGAAGATTTTCAACCAGGTAAAACGGTATTTTATATACAAGAACCTGCTACTCCAGTTAATCATCAAGTGGAGAAGGAGGGACAGCCAGGTATGGCGGTAGGTCTTATCAAGTGGATGATGTTCTCCGATGAAGATTTCTACATGGTTAATGAAGATGATGTAATAACTTGTGCTCCCATGGCAATGGAAGCAGTATTAATGTATAAAATGTGGTTAAGAAAAGAGAAGGGTGGTAAGAATTCAGACGTTGAGATTGAGATGAATAAAAATATGGGACTTGTTGGTAAGGTCTCTGACTTTAGATCTAAATTAGAAGACTTCTGGAGACGCACTAACGCTTGACATAACTACATTAGTTCCTTATAATGAATCAGGTGAGATAGAGATATGGCAAGAAAGGTGGCACGTAAACAGAAACAACATTACGTTGACAACAAAAAGTTTTTAGAAGAGATCATTAAGTATCGCCAAGCGGTTGATGATGCTCGTGCTTCCGACTGGGATAAACCTGTCATATCAAGATATCTTGCTGAATGTTTTTTAAAAATAGCAACACACTTATCATATAGACCTAACTTCATTAACTATATGTTTAAAGAGGATATGATATCCGATGGTGTTGAAAATTGTGTCCAATATATTGATAACTTTGACCCAACTAAATCTAAGAATCCCTTTGCCTATTTCACACAGATAATATATTACGCTTTCTTAAGAAGAATAGCAAAAGAGAAGCGTCAAATGGATATCAGAGATAAACTCATAGAAAAGAGTGGATATGATCAAGTATTCCATTCAGATGATAAAGATAACCATGCTGATATGAATCAGATTAAAGGTCGTATCGAAACTAATATGCGACAGTGATGTATGAATTAACAGAGGAGGAGTGGGAATGTGTGAGAGTATGTCTATCTAACGCACCCATACCCTATGACATTAGTATGAAGAAGATACCAGCTGATATCCTAGCAAAGATAGGTGAACCAACACCACGTAAGGGTGAACCTTTAGTGGTGGCAAAATATGATCTAACACCATATGGAATACATGACTGATTTATGGGCTGGTTATAGGTCAGCAGTCTTTGATGCGTTTCCTGACCTAACATTTGAATCTAATCATGCAACGTGGGAGAATAAGAAAGGAGTTAAGTTAACTGCTGACTTATACAGTGGTAAATACTTCCTCAAGTCTAGGCATGTAGATATATGGGACGGAAAGAATCTTAATATACACAACAATATAATATATCCTAAGACACCACAGGTAGGAGACGAGATAATCCCTTGTTTTGGTATGGACTTGATGGGATTTAGTGAGAAGAAAGTTATAATAGTATTTGATTTCCAACATCCAGTAGAGAATTATCTGTATGAGGTAGACAGTTTACCATATGCAGAGAAAGATTATAGATTCTTTGAGAAGGGTAATCATTTTTCAAAGAATATTTACGTTAGATACTGTAAGGCATCAGAGGTAGACGATTATCTACCAATGTTTAAGACATATCTAATTTGGTATAAACATTTAATAGACGAAGGAAAACCTACTGGAGAAGATGGTAGTTACTACCATGACTTTGATAAGTATATGATTAAGTTAGACCCTATATCGGGGTATCTAGGTAGTGCCTTCGGTAAAGAAGAGTCGGAACAAATAATAAGGGAATTCTTTTTTAGCTATGCGTGAGTTGACAGAAGACATAGGTGGATTAATCCTTAGTACTATTGAGGATCTACCTGATGTAGAACCATTACCAAGTAACCATGGTATAGTTGAGAAGGATGGTCTCACCATTCGTAATAGAATGTTTAAGACACCTGAGTTAAGGAAGATTCATATAGAAGAAGCAGAGATAGGTGGGATAAAGATACTACATTGTGTATTCTTTCCTGATCCTCACTATGCTATACCTATATTTGGATGTGATATTGTATCCAATGGTAAGGTAGTGACTGCTGCTATAGTTGATGTCTCTCCTGTGCATGGTGTTGGTGAGGATTTCTATAGTGAGATAAGATCTCTTAGTAACAACTTTAGTTTTAGTGGTAAGAGAGCACTCCCACTGTGGGGTGATGAGATCTTCTCACCATACTGTAAGTTTACACGTTTGAAAGAAGAGATTGACAAAGCAAATTTTTATTGTATAGTGCTCCTATATCTTAAGGAGTATCGTGATAGAGTACTCTCTAGTGAGAGAGACACCTTCTGGGTTAATACCATGAAGAGATTGGATGACCAGATATGGTACTGCGAGAGTCAGAAGCGAAATGATAAAACTCGTGGTATACTAGAGAAGTGGTTTGACAAAGACTGGACAGATAAGTATATGAATGAGGTATTATTTGATGCACCAACTGCAAAATCTATTTCAAGTACCAGTATATAAAGGACATTTAGAGCAGGATTTTAAAATTCCTGACCTATGGAGTGGTCTTAGTAAGAATGTATGGTCTGGTGAAAGTGGATTCTCCACCGCACAGTGTGACCTACAACTGCATGATAGTAGTGTGGAGGTATGTGACATCATTGAGGCACTATTTCCTCATGTAATAGAGTATTGGAATACCTTAGGGTATGCACCTGCTCAGATAAGACCAACTGCATCATGGGCTAACTGGCATGAAGCAGGAGACCATACCTCGGAACATTCACATTGCGATGGCACTAGACAAACTCACATAGCTTCGGTATACTATATTGAAAAGGGTGAAGGTGGAGATATCGAACTGATAAATCCACTGGATTATATCCATAGGCTAACACCACTTGCGGGAGAGCAGGGTGATATGCTAATGTCAGAAAGTATAAAGTGCGTGAGTGGTGACTTCCTATTATTTCCAGGATGGTTACGACACCGTACACAAATCACACAGTCACCCAGAAAGGCATTAAGTATAAATTTTAACGGTTATCTATGAAAGTCTTATTAATAACAGACCAACACTTCGGTGTCAGAAATGACAACGTGCACTATGTTGATAGGTATCGTAAGTTTTATACAGAAACTGTCCTTCCTATCATTGATAAGGAAGGTATAACAGAGATATTATGTCTTGGTGATACCTTTGATAGAAGAAAGGGGGTTAACTTTAACTCTCTAGAAGCAGCAAAGGACATGTGGTTTAGACCTCTAAAAGATAGGGGTGTAAAAATGACAATGTTGCTAGGTAACCATGACATCTATTTCAAAAATACTCTTCGGGTTAACGCTCCTGACCTTCTCCTTGGGGAGTTTGATAATATTGAGATCATTTATTGTCCAGGTGAGAGGCTTATAGGTGGTAAGAAGATGATGCTTGTCCCTTGGATCTGTGAAGAGAATAGGGATGCATGTTTTGAAGCAATAGCAGATACAGATGCTGAATATTGCATGGGACACTTTGAATTGAATGGTTTTGAACCAGTTCCTGGTGTCGTCATGGAGAAAGGGGAAGACCCAAACAAACTATCTAAGTTTAAGATGGTATGCTCAGGTCATTTCCACTGTAAAAGTACTAAATCTAATGTTACTTACCTAGGTAATCCATGCCAACTCTACTGGAATGATTACGGTCACGATCGTGGGTTTCATATACTAAATACTAATACACAAAGACTTAAGTTTTATAAGAATCCTTTCGAGACATTCCATAAGATATATTACACAGGCAACAAGACAAAGATTCCTACTGGTTTAGAAGGAAAGTATGTCAAAGTTGTAGTTGAAACGAAAGGAGACCAGTTGATTTTTGACCATAAGATGCGTGAGTTACAGGACTCTGGTCTCGCTGACCTCAAAATAATTGAGGACATGTCTTATGATACAGATGTATGGGATAACGTAGGTGATATTGAATTAGAAGACACTCTGACCCTGTTAGAGCAGTCTTTAGAGGATATGCCTAATAAGGATAATATATTTAATATACTGAAGTCATTATATATGGAAGCATCGGAGGTATGATCTCCCTAGATAAACTTAGAGCAGACATTAAAGAAGTAACAGATGACTATGAAGGTTTCCTCTACGAGATAGACGTAACTACCTTCGCTGAGGACAATAGATTTTCTAAACAAAAACCTATACCTGATAGACCACCTGAGACTCCTCCTAAGTCTGTACTCGTAATGAGTATGTTTAGCTATGTCGGTGGTGATTATTTCTATTCACATGAGATAGTCCCACGGATATATGATCATCTCAATAAAAAATATAATGCTGAAGGTATATGGTTCCAAGATGATGGATATGTGTTTGATCGTAAGCAATATGCTATGAGGTCAGGGGTCGGTAAACTAACCAAACCCTCTATCACTTTCCATCATAAGTATGGATTGAATTGGAAGTTAGAATTACTGTTTACTAACCTTGAATTTGAGGAATCGGTGACAGTTGAAGAAAGTTTATATGATAACTGTATAGGATGTGACGCACCCTGTGAATCTAATTGTCCAGAAGGGTGTAGAATGAATTTCAAGTTGCTCGACTGGGAGAAGTGTGCTAACGTAGTTGAAGGAAGGCATATATTCATGTATCCTGAGAGAGTATGTAGAATTTGTCAGGACAGCTGTCCATATTCAGAAGAATTAAAACTTAAAATACTTGAAGACCATCCTGATTGTGGTGGTTTTATGCAACCCTTATCATACTATAAAGACTATTACTCTTTAGGCATACCCGCAGAGGACATTTAATGTTTGTATTGTTAGATAAAAAAACTGGTGGAGTATATGCGGTCAGAGATGATGACCATACTGAAAGAGTTGTACAGATATTCCTTGACAAAGATGACGCATCACGCTATTATGAGATGTTGAGAGCCGATGATTATCCTAGGAAGTTATCGGTGACTGAAATAGGAGAGGAGCAGGTAAAAGAAAACTGCACCATACATGGGTATGCCTTTACTATGATTAGTCCAGATGAATTTGTAATACCTCCCCCACAAGACGGTAAATGATAACTTTTGAGAAGATTCGTTGGAAGAATTTCCTATCTACTGGTAATACTTTCACCGAAGTGACTTTGAATGGTGCTAGATCGCACCTTATAATTGGAGCAAATGGAGCAGGGAAGTCTACGATGTTAGATGCACTCTGCTTTGGTTTGTTCAATAAACCATTTCGTAAGATAAGTATTAGTCAGTTGGTTAATAGTATCAACGAGAAAGAATTAGTAGTAGAGATTGAGTTTAGTATCGGATCTGTCCATTACAAAGTAAAACGAGGGAGGAAACCTAATGTATTTGAAATTTATAGAAACGGTAAACTACTTGACCAAGATGCTGCTACCAAAGATTCACAGAAGTATCTTGAACACTCAGTCCTCAAACTTAACTTCAAGAGTTTCACACAGGTCGTCATCCTTGGTTCATCCACATTTGTACCCTTCATGCAACTCGGAGCAAGTGTCAGGAGAGAAGTTATCGAAGATATATTGGACATCCAGATCTTCTCAAGAATGAATGGTATCCTTAAGGATAAAGTAAGAGATGTAAGAGAGAATCAAATTAAAGCAGAAGGTAAACTGACTAAAGAGAAAGCAGTATTGACATTAGAGGAACAATATTTTGAAGAGAGAAAGAAGGAGAAGGGTAAGAGAATAGGTGAGATTGATGCACGAATGTATGAGTGCCATGACGAGATAGAAATACTAAGTAAGAAGGCCAAAAACCTAGGTGAAGTTAGAGCCAAGTATGATGAGATGAAAGACATGAGAGTCAAGATATCTCACAACCTAGACAAGGCCAAGAGCGATTTGAAATTGTATTGGGAGAATGATACATGTCCTACATGTAATCAAGAGATACAGGATAAGACACAGATGATATCAAATGCTCAGGAAAGAGAGAAGAAGTTTATAGAAGGTCTTAAAGTCATCACTGATGCCCTTAATCGAGGTCACAAGCAAGTAAAACAGTTACAGGGGTATGCTGATGAGATATCTCAAATTAACTACGAGCTGAAGTCATTACAGCAAGAGCAGAATATATTATTACAGCAAGAACAGAACTATTCCAAGAAGGATTTGGATAAGTATAGAGATTCAGTTGATAAACTGGCACAAAAGGTAGCGACAATCAACGAAGAGTCTGATAATCTTAAGGTGGTAGGTAGTTTACTAAGGGATACTGGGATCAAATCTAAGATCATCAGTAAGTTCATCCCCTTGATCAATCAAAAGATTAATAAATACCTGCAATCAATGGATTTCTTTGTCAACTTTACTATTGATGAAGAGTTCAAAGAAGTTATCAAGAGCAGATACAGAGATGAGTTCTCCTATGCTTCCTTTTCAGAGGGTGAGAAGCAAAAGATTGACTTATCTGTCTTGTTTACATGGAGAGAGATAGCAAAGATGAAAAACTCTGCTGCTACTAACCTCCTGATACTGGATGAAGTATTTGATTCTTCCTTGGATGACTCTAGTACAGATGAATTACTCAAGATTCTGAAGGCACTAGACAAAACTGTGAATTTATTCGTCATTTCACATAAAGGGGAGTTACTTCTTGATAAATTCGATAAGACCCTCAAGTTCGAGAAGACCAATGATTTTTCCAAACTGGCAGCATCATAGTAAGAAGGAGGCAAAGCGTCATCTCAAACCGCAAGCACTCCGACAGGCACGAAAAAGAACGAGACAGTTGAAAAAGTGTCTACTAAACCCTCCCAAGCGGAGGGTTTCCTATTATAATGTGAATATACACAGGAAATTAGATGACCAACGAAGTAAAAGGACAACTTGCTAAACTACTAGCAACAGAAAATCTTATAGTAGAGCATAGGGTATGTCAGACAGCAATGTTTGATGTTGATAAGAGAGTCTTGACACTTCCTATCTGGGATACAACAGAAAGAGTTTATAATATGTTGGTTGGACATGAGGTAGGACACGCACTCTTCACTCCAACAGATGATTGGAAAGAGATGACAATACATCCTGACCTTCCTCAATCATATGTGAATGTTACAGAGGATGCACGTATCGAGAAGTTAATGAAGAGAAAGTTTCCTGGTCTTTCTAAAGATTTCTTTGAAGGTTACAGACAATTAAATGACCAAGACTTCTTTCAGATAGAAGAGGAGATTCCTGAGGACATTCATCTAATCGATAGAATCAATCTACACTTCAAGATTGGTGCTTATAGTGTTATGCCATTTAATGACGCTGAGAGAGTCCTCAGAGACGCTGTAGAGGTCGCTGAGACATTCCAACAAGCAGTTGATGCAGCAGCAGCAATTTATGAATATGAAAAGAAGAAGCAAGAGCAAGAAAAAATTGAGTCACTATCAGAAGATGGAGGTACAGATGACATAAGTCTTGACCAGAAATCAGGTGATAGTATAGGTGCAAGTCCAGATGACTCTGGTGAAGAAGGTAAAGCACAGAATAAGAAAGGTGACCATGAGGAAGGTAAGAAGGAAGAGAAACCTGATAACCAAGCAGAAGCACAGCCTGAAGGTGGACGTTCATGTGATGGGTTAGAAGCAAAGACAGATGCAGCATTAAAAGAAAGTCTCGAAGACTTGGTTGATAAGAGTGAGTCACATCCACCTGTCTATATTACTGTCCCTAATGTAGACCTAGAGCATCATATTGTTGATGCATCGAAAGTCCATGAATTAAACAATGAGTATTGGGGTAATGATTACTATACTAATCCAGACCATGAGTATTTCAGACCATTAGATTGGACATACACCGACAACGAGTATCGTCAGTTTAAGAAGGATTGCTCTCGTGAAGTAAACTATCTTTCTAAAGAGTTTGAAATGAAGAAAGCAGCAACTTCATATGCAAGACAATCTGTTTCTCGCACAGGAGTGTTGGATACAAAGAAACTCTACAGTTACAGATACAATGAGGATATATTCAAGAGAATTACATCCACACCTGATGGTAAGAACCATGGTTTAATCTTCTTACTTGATTGGTCAGGGTCAATGGCAGATGAATTACTTGATACTTACAAGCAATTACTATCTCTTTGCTTATTCTGTAGGAAATCAGGTATCCCATTCGATGTTTATGCATTCGTGCAGGATGGACACTACTGGAGTCAAAACTGCTCCGTAGCAGATATGGATAAAGGTAATAAAGATGAGATGTATATTCCTCCTTCTTTCTTCCTAGTTAACTATCTTAACAGTAGACTTAACAACGCAACATTTGATACCTATGCACGTGATTTGTGGAGGATATGCTATATGATTGACACAAAATACACCTATAGATACAGTTCAAGAAAACAAATAGATTTCGAGAGAACATCATCAGTACCTGATGCTGTCCCATCACACATGCAGTTGGGTGGCACTCCATTAAACGAAGCAATAGCATGTCTTCAAAGTCTTATTCCTGACTTCCAAAGAAAGAATGGAGTAGAGAAGGTGCATGTATCTATTCTTACTGATGGTGAAGGTGCACATCCTGGTTACTGGAGAGAACCATCAGAGCATAGGAAGCAAATTAATGAAGAGTATGGGTATAAAACTGAAGAATGTTATAGAAGTGCAATGCCATGGTCAACTCAACTAAGAGATAGAAACAATGGTAGAGTATATTCAATGAGTATGAGAGGTCATTCTGATTATACTAAGTTACTTCTAAGATATCTTAAAGGTAGATTCCCAGAGTGTAACTTCTTAGGTTTCCGTATTGCACAGGCAAGAGAAATCAGAAGATACTTTGAGTATGAGACAAAGGATAGTGAAAAGTATATGAAAACTTTCTCGAAGACCAAGTGTGTATCAGCACCTATCCTAGGGTATCAAGAAATCTTCTTTATTAACCCTACCTCGCTAAATACAGACGACTCATTCGAACCTAAGTCTGATTCTAAAGCAGATATCAAGAGAGCATTCACTAAATCTCTTAAGTCTAAAAAGAATAACAAGAAAATTTTATCATCATTCATTGACCAGATAGCATGAATATCTTTGCAGTAGATGAGGATCCTGCACTAGCAGCATTCTCTCTACCTGACAAATACGTTGTTAAGATGCCAGTTGAGACCACGCAAATCATTGCGTTGGTCTTTTCTAAGTGGTACCATGGGTATGGAGTAGTATTAAAGTCAGACAATCAACCTTACAATACTACTAAGGGTGCATTTAGAAATCATCCTTGTACTAAATGGGCAGCAGAAACTGATGATAATCTACAATGGTTATTCCAACATGGGATATCATTATGTAATGAATATGAGTCTAGGTATGGTAAGAAACATGCGTGTGAGAGAAGTATCCGACTAGCAGCACTTACTAGGATGGAGAATGGATGTCCAGAGAAACACACACCTTTTGTTAGGGCAATGCCTGATGCATTAAAGTATGATAATAGTATTACTACTACTCATGCTTATAGATTGTATCTTGCTACGAAGCCATGGATACTAGAAAATTATAAGCGTGTGCCAGATAAGAAACCGTCATGGTTACCTACACAACCTTTAGTTTTGGGGTTATAATAAGTGTATACAAAACAAAAAGATCAATGCCTCAACTTTGCACAGTGACAACAGACGACCTAAGAGATTATTTAATCAGTAACTTCGGTGAGAAGGTGGATGCTAACCACTTAAAAAAAGCACAAAAGAAATTTAAACTTTCATATCAGACAGTAAGTAAGTATTTGAATGATTTTAAAGTTAAACGTGGTAAGTGGGACTTATCAATAGCAGAAGTTAAACAGCAGTTGGAATCAACTGTGCAATACACAGCAGGAGAGAGTCTAGTACCTGCAATAGATAGTCACTTCGTACCATTCGGTGACTTCCCTGACCTCAAGAAGGTTATAGCATCTAAGATATTCTATCCTATATTCATCACAGGATTGTCTGGTAACGGTAAGACATTCGGTGTAGAGCAAGCATGTGCAGCATCAAAGAGAGACTTAATTCGTGTTAATATTACAGTTGAAACTGATGAAGATGACTTGATTGGTGGATTCAGACTTGTCGATGGCAACACAGTATGGCATAATGGACCTGTTATTGAAGCACTTGAGAGAGGGTCAGTATTATTACTTGATGAAATTGACCTAGCATCTAATAAGATTCTATGTTTACAATCTATTCTTGAGGGTAACGGTGTATTCTTGAAGAAGGTAGGACGTTATGTTAAACCTGCACCTGGTTTTACAGTTGTAGCAACTGCTAACACTAAGGGTAAAGGATCAGATGACGGTAGATTCATTGGTACTAATGTATTAAACGAAGCATTCCTAGAGAGATTCCCAATTACATTTGAGCAGGAGTATCCAAAACCTAAGACAGAGGTAAGAATGCTCAACAACTACTGTAAGGAATTAGATTGTTGCGATGACAAATACATTTCTAACCTTACAAACTGGGCAGAGATTATCCGTAAGACATTCAAGGATGGTGGTGTTGATGAAGTTATATCAACACGTAGACTTGTCCACATTATCAGGGCATATTCTATATTCTCTGATAGAGTTAAGGCAATACAAGTATGTCTAGCACGTTTCGATGATGAAACAAAGAGGTCATTCTTGGAATTATATGATAAGATAGACAACGAGGTTGATATCGAATCACTTGACAACCCATTAGCAAACTGATATAGTATGAAGTATAGAGAAGAGGATACGATCAAGGTCATCCAAGATTATATCTCGCAGACCTACAGGTCGCACTACTCAAATGAAGAGAAGGGGGTCCAGACTTTGGATCTCCTTGAGGCCATCGGGACAGCAGAAGCATTCTGCCAATCCAATATCATTAAGTATGCGTCTCGTTACAAAAAGAAAGGTAAGCATAAAGAAGATGTGTTAAAAATCATTCATTATGCTATACTATTATATTACTTCTCAGGGACATCGTATCCAAATGATAAACCAGAGATAAACCAGGTTCCAACTCCCGCAGAATTTATAGATTATGACTGATCAAAAAGACCCAAGATTGAATATCAAATTGAGTAAGGCAACGATTGACCTTCTTCGTAACTTCAGCACTATTAATAAGTCCATTCTTATTGAGAGTGGTAAGTTTGTGCAAACGATGTCGGTCAATAAGAATATTATTGCAATGGGCACAATTAGGGAGCAAGTACCACATGACATGGCAATCTACGACCTGCCATTATTTCTAGGAGCAGTGTCTCTGTTTAGAGAACCATGGTTATTCTTCCCTGATGACAAGAAAGTCATCATATATGATGAGGAGAGTAAGGGTAAGACAACATTCTATTATAGTGACCCTAGTGTAATCGTTACACCTCCTGAGTTTAACCCTGACTTACCTGATAAGTTGGTGCATTTTGACCTACCACAGAGAGATTTAACCCAACTGCTTCAAGCAGCAAAGGTATATGGTGTGGAAGACCTATGTATCAATGGATTTAGAGGTGAGTATAGTATCTGTGTTAAGGATAAGAAGAATGATACATCAAATGTATTCTCCTTACCTCTTAAGAAAGTTATTTTCCCACCATCAACAGGTCAAGATGGTGAGTTTCAAGCACCATCCTCTGAGGACATGACAAAGCAACGTAACTTCTGTCATTGCTTTAAGGTAGAGAATCTTAAGTTGATTGATTCATCTTATCATGTGACTTTGAGTGGTAAAAACATTGCAAACTTCACATCACTTGTTAATTCGGAGTTGAATTACTTCGTAGCATTGGAGCCTAACTAATGTTTCTATGGGTAGAGAAGTATAGACCACATACAATAGAAGAATGCGTCCTACCTGATGATACTAAGCAAGTATTCCGAGGATTTTTAGAGCAAGGGGAGATACCAAACCTCTTGCTCTCTGGGTCTGCGGGTGTAGGCAAAACCACAATAGCGAAAGCATTATGCGAAGAGTTAGGAGCAGACAGTTATGTTATTAATGGGTCTGATGAGGGTAGATTCTTGGACACTGTACGCAATCAGGCAAAGACCTTTGCTTCTACTGTTTCTCTTACATCTTCATCAAAGCATAAGGTTATCATTGTGGATGAAGCGGATAATACAACACCAGATGTCCAACTTCTATTACGTGCAGCGATTGAAGAGTTTCAAAAGAACTGCAGGTTCATCTTCACGTGTAATTATAAAAATAAAATCATAGACCCACTCCATAGTAGGTGCTCTGTGGTTGATTTTAATGTTAGAGGTAGGGATAAACAGAAACTAGCGTCAGAGTTTTTCAATAAGGTTAAGGTCATCTTAGAAATGGAGATGGTCAAGTATGAACCTAAGGTTATTGCTGAGGTAGTTACTAAGTATTTCCCTGACTTTCGTAGGACTCTTAATGAGTTGCAGAGATATTCTGCATGTGGTATCATTGATGCAGGTATCTTAACTTCTGGTGCTGAGTTTAGCATAGAGAAGTTAGTAGGTTACCTTAAGGTGAAAGAGTTTACCAACATGAAGAAGTGGGTATCTCAGAATTTAGATAACGAACCACAGGTTATAATGAGAAAGGTATATGATAATCTTTATCAGTATCTTAATCCTGCATCTATACCTGAGGCAGTGTTGATTATCTCTGAGTATCAATACAAATCTTCCTTTGTGGTAGACCAAGAGATAAATATGGTCGCATTTATGACCGAGTTAATGATGAGGTGTGAATTTAAGTAATGTGGTATACACTATTCTGGACAGTAATTATCATGTATGTTCTAATTCGTATTGGAGTGTTTAGAAAATGATTGCTAAGTGGGTCAAGGACATTCCCAACTGGGAGAAAGAATATTTACAGTGGAACTCTGACTTATCACGTCGTCAGAAGGAAATACTAGAGGGTGATGACATCAAATCACATGAAGGTATGTTGTATGGTGAGATGTATTCTCAATGGAAGAGGAATAAGATACTCTATGCAGCAGATATGTCGGAGGGTGAGTGTGATTAATGAAAAAAGTAGATTTGTATCCTGTAGAATGCTACGAATTTGAATCCAACCATAAGTGGCAATGGATTGAAAAGATACGTGAACTAGACTTGAAGGAGACAGGTACAGGTACTCTTAATACAGGTCCAGAATTACATAAAAATGAAAAGTTTAAACCGATTGTAGATTTTATTAATGAATGTTTGGGAAAAATTAGGTTACACTATAACTATGATTGTAGTGGTTTCAAGATTACTTCTATGTGGGCTAACTACTACAGACCTGGCACAGACCAACATGCACACAGGCATGCCAATTCATACTATAGCGGGGTATTATACCTCAGTGGGGGTGCACCCACAGTCTTTTATGACCCATTAGCACAGAGGTATCAAGCACAGTTTGATTTATTCACACTCCCTAAGTCATCCGTAGATGGATTTGACCAGAATGGACCGAGGTTTGAAAAGTCAGAGGCCGAAGCAGGTAAAATGATAGTATTTCCTAGTTGGTTGGTACATAGTACTGCTATAGCACAAGAGGATAGATATAGTATAGCCTTTAATGCTATGCCATATGGTAAGATTAATAGCAAGTGGGATTCTGTATTGAATATTGAGGTATTATGAGACAGAAATATGACGAGTTACCTTTGTTCCCTGTAAGGACATTTACTTTTATAGCACCTGAGGATCTACTGGAAGATACCTTAGAGAAGTGTAAGAAGTTACAGTATAAAGAATATAATCCTCCTGGTGGGGTAGGTACTAGCGATGACATTCATATTAATGATGACTTTAAAGGTATCATTAATTGGTTTCAAGAGTGTATGGACACCCTACATGCAGATGAAGGGTGGTATACTGACCGTGTAGCAGTTTGTAAGGCATGGGTTAATAGATCCGATAAAGAGAGTTCAGATTGTCACGATGCTCATCGACATCCTATGTCATTGATGAGTGGTATATTCTACCTTACTAATACACCTTATGCTCCTACTATATTTTTGGATCCCATTGATAAAAGAGAGTGGGATGCATTCTCAGTAGATGGTACACGTGATGAGTTTCATAGACAGTATGTCACACCAAAGAGAGGTGGATTAATTATCTTCCCTAGTTGGTTGATACATGCATCTATGCCTAACAACTCGTTGGATGATAGGTATACTATTGCATTCAATACATTTCCTATGGGTGATATCAATAAGGGTGGTTGGGACCGTCCTATGGTACAAATTGATAACCCATTAGGTCCATTAGATTTAGGGACATATGGTAAAGGTTAACGAAAGACATCTATTTCCAGTCGTCGTCAGGGAATACCATAAACCTGAGGATGATTTACATGAACATCTAATAGAATACTTTAAGACATACCCTGCACAACCTTCTAATTTTCCAGAAGGTGTGTTGACAAGCAGACCTGACCTCCATAAGGATGATAATATACATGTCAAAAGACTAATAGAATTTTTTGATGGTTGTCTACATGAGTATCGTAATCAGTATCAGTTATACTGTGACAAGTTAGACATATCTCTTTGTTGGTTTAACCATGCACCTGCTAAGAGTGGGTATGGACACCCATTACATAGACATCCGATGTCATATTTGAGTGCAGTATATTATCTGACAGATGGTGCACCAACTATATTTGATGACCCATGCACACCGAGGGTTTACGATACGCTCGATGTGTGGTATCATAATAAGATGGAAGCTGAACTTGGTATCAATGAGAAGATTGATGCTGAACCAGGTAAACTCATACTCTTCCCTGCATGGTTGAGACACTTCTCAGGTAGACAGATGGAGGATTATGACAGATGGACAATATCATTTAATGCATTCCCTACTGGCCGAATAAATACTGGACCGTGGGAGATGCCACAACTTGAGGTAAGTATAAAATGAAGACTAGAAAAACACCACTAAGATATCCAGGCGGTAAGTCTAGGGTTGCTAAAGATTTTATCCCTAGATTTCCTAGAGATATGTCAGAGTATAGAGAACCATTTGTCGGTGGTGGCTCAGTTGCTTTATTGTTCACACAGATGTATCCTGACATCCCAGTGTGGGTTAATGATAAGTATGAATATCTTTATAACTTTTGGATTCAATTACAAAAGAATGGACAGGAGTTATCAGATACTTTAGTAGAGATTAAGAGAGAGCATAGCACAGAAGATAAAGCAAAAGAATTATTTAAGGGTGCTAAGGATAAGATTAAGAAGGAACCCGATGACTTTGAGAGAGCATGTCTCTTCTGGATACTTAACAAGTGTTCTTACTCAGGACTAACAGAGAATAGTTCCTTCAGTGCTACTGCATCTAGACAAAACTTCACCACTCGTGGTGCTAGTTATCTTTATGAGATATCTCAACTGATAAAGAATTGGAGAATCACTAACCATGATTACTCTGAAGTAATGCATGCACCAGGTGACAATGTATTCATGTTTTTAGATCCACCTTATAAGATAGGGACATATCTATACGGTAGTAATGCTGAGTTACATAAGTCATTCAAACATGAAGAGTTTATACAACACTGTAGAGATTGTAAACATGATTGGTTTGTAACATATAATGACGATGACTATCTTAAGTCAGAGTATGAAGGTTATCATCAAGAATTGTTTCAAATTACTTACGGTATGAAGCATAGGCCAGATAATAAACAGAAGAAGGAGTTGTTAGTATGCAACTACGAGATAAACAAGACACCACTAGAGGCATTGTATGCATGAGTATCCGCTAAAGGATTACCTTAACAGTATCAATCTAAAGCAGGGAGATCTCTCTAATGATGAGAGAGCAATGAAGAAGTACCCTGCTTTTATTGTGAACAAATGTCTGTCTGGATTCATCGACACTATTATGCATGCAAATGAGATGAATTCTTCGTCACATTTACCTAACCTCCTCCAGTATCAATATTTTATACATAGTGTTAGGAAATCTAAGAGATTTTCTCCTTGGGATAAGAAGTCTAAAGACAGTGACCTTGCCTCGGTGAAGCAATACTATGGTTACAATACTGAGAAAGCTCAGCAAGCAATGAAGATCTTGACTAGGGAGCAACTTGAAGTTATTAAATCAAAACTGAATACTGGAGGAAGACAATGAGTGAAGAGATCTCGTGGTCTCAAGATATGATGTTAGAAGTTACCCTTAAGGAACCCGATGACTTTCTCAAAGTGAGAGAGACATTGACTCGTATAGGTGTAGCATCTCGTAAGGAGCGTAAGCTCTATCAGTCTTGTCACATTCTACATAAACGTGGTAAGTATTACATCGTGCACTTCAAAGAACTCTTTGCATTAGATGGGAAACCAACTAATATTACAGAGAATGATGTGCAACGTCGCAATCGTATCGCTAAACTCCTATCTGATTGGGGGTTATTAGAGATAGTAGGTAATGCTGAGAACCTAGCACCACTAAATCAAATTAAGGTACTGTCATTTAAGGATAAAAACGAATGGACTTTAGAATCCAAATACAACATTGGAAAGAAGAAGGTAACTGCGGAGGTTTAAATGACTGAGAAAAAAGGTGAAGAGAAAAAGAAAGGCATTCTTGGTACCATAAAGGACAAGGTACTACCAGATGAAGACGAACAAGCAGCCATTATATCTACTTTTGTGAGACTTGGTGTACTTGTTTGGTCGGGTGGAATATTGACGTTAAATTACGTTGCCATCCCAGGAGTACCACAACAGAAAATTGATCCAACTTTCATAGCTTCGGTCTTTACTGGGGTTTTAGCTAGCTTCGGGATTCAAACAGCATCTAAGAAGGGTGATGGTACCATGAAGATGAATGGTGGTGGTAGTGCTAACATAACTAAAGATGATATGAAGATGTTGATAGAGAAGGCTGCGAATACCGCACCTGCTCAGACAATTCGTATCGAACAAGCCCCACTAAATATATCAGCGTCAGCTCCAAAGGCAGACGATAAAAAATACAATCTATAAAAATGAAGTATCATGCAAAAATTTGTAAATGTTCTTGCGATAGCAAGTGCAACTGTAAGCCTTGCAGTTGTTAGCGGTGGAATCTATCTGTATACACAGAAAGATGCAATCATTCAGGGTGCAACTGAAAAAGCAATAGAATCAATAGGTCTTGGTGGTATAGCAGGTAGTCTTCCCACAGAGGGTCTAGCACCAGCTGTCCCTGTACCTGATATGGAAGCACCTCAAGCAGCACCGATTGAATCTCCATTTTAAATGAAGATATATAAATCCAATGTTGTTTTAGATAACGTTGGAGTGATGACTTCCATACTAGATGATGTAACGTATGAAGGTGACCTCACCATGTCATACGATAGATATAATATCTTCGGATTAACCTCTCCAACTCAGGTCTTTTACGACCTCTTCAATGAGTTGAGAGGTTTTGTTTATGACTATACAGATGCTGATCAATTGTGGATGCAAGCATGGTTAAATAGACATATGCCTGAGGATGTGTTACCATGGCATGACCATGCGTGGCCTATTCATGGCTATATAAGTATAAGACCCTTCAATACTACAACTGTATTTGAAGATTTTGAAATACAAAATGAAGTTGGTAATGTTTATATCGGACCAGGTTATATGAAGCATAAGGTTGTGGTTAATGAACCATTTACTACACCTCGTCTTACTATAGGGTTTGATATACTACATGAACCAGGTAGATACTCTGCCAATTTAGGATTGATACCTTTTCCAAAATGAGTTGTCCCTTTGAAACACTAGAGAATCCATTGACCTCTGGGTACAGAGAGCTAAAGGATTTTATATTATCTGAACAGTTTCCTTGGTTTTATAACAACCAAGCAACACCATATGCTGAAGCATTGGGGTTTGAGCAAGAGCATAAGGACTTATCCTTCTACTCTCATGCAGTCCTACATGGACCTGCACACCCTGCTACTATGAGTAGTGAGCATAGGAGATATCCTAGGTCTAACTCTCAGTATCTTGATGCTTTTGATGACGTTATCAATGACATCATGTTACATAATAATATGAATGTCCATTGTATATACAGGATAAATGCTAACGCAGTGCATCCAGTAGAGGGTAATGTATTAACTGTTCCTCATAAGGACCATGAGTTTCCTCATAAAAACTTAATAATATACTTGACAGATTCTGGTGGTAGGACTTATTGTGATAAGGATGGCATGGACCATTACTTTGAACCTCTTGAAGATGACATTGTAACATTTGAAGGTCTACATTATATGCAACCTCCTAAATCTAAGAGGAGAGTAGTAATAGTAGTAACGTATCTCTAATGGATTTACAGAAAGCAGCATCAACAACAACAGCAGTAGCAGTCTTAGGGACTGGTGCATTTGTAGGGGGTAACCATGTCGTCGATCAGCAGACTGGTGGTCCTCAGAAGAGACAAGATGCTCAGATAGAAGCAATCAGGCAAGTCGTCAGGGAAGAAGTTTACCTACAACTGATAAACGCATGGCCGAAAACATCAGGACCCGTACGAGGACTTAAAAAACCAGAGGATTACAAACAGACAATACCAAAACAATGAGTGGAGACCAAAAAGACCAACCAGTTATCTTCTATAGTGAGGAGACTACTAAGGCAAAACAAATAGTTATTCAACACAAAAAGGATGATTCAATGAGCGACATACTCTTTCACGTATATGATAAGAAGTCAGAGGTTATCGCTCATACTCTTAGTGTTGAGGAATTGGAAGAGAAATTAAGAAAGAAAGAAATATCTACAAGTAAGCATGAGATTGTCCCAGTATGGGAACCACCCTATGATATGGATCTATCGCAGTGACAATACCTAACATTACGATACCTGATGCAGGTGTGCCTAACATTATAATAAATGGTACAGGTATTAGGTTCATTCGTGATGTTAGAACATGGAATCCAGGTATAGCAAATATTCAGTTAGCAGAGTTACGTCCATGGGAGACTACCAGTCAGGTTGTTACTCCATTGGATCCACCAGTAGTAATAAACATAGGACAACCTATTGTTGATATACCTGGATGCGTTAAAGTCCATAAGGAGAACACAGGTAAAGACCCATCTCTCAATAAGAATCTAGTTAATGATGACCCTAAAGGTAATGTAGTAGCATGTGATGCAGGTATGCCATACTATGAGCCACCTAACTATGATGCTAGAGAGTTAACATGGCAGACAGTATATACTGAGCAAGAAGAGGTTGATGAAGGAGTAGATACAGGAGATATAGCACAGGCAGAATTTGATACACCAGAAACACCTGAGATACCACCGACAGGATCAGATGAAATAGAATGTCCTCCACCTAATGCTAGACGTATAGGTGACAGGAATCAGAAGGGTGATGAGCAAGTAAAAGAATATAAACTAACACCTGATGGTAAAATCTGTGAGACCATCTGGGAACCAGTACCAGCAGTGGAACAGTATCTACCAACGGTTGGTACCGTATCTACAACAGCAGTCATAGCAACAGTCGCAACAACATCAGCTTTATTTGCAAAACCCTTAGCAGATTTAATACTAAGGGTTGTGAAACCTGTTATTAAGAAGGTTATGACTAAGGTTAACTCTATTATGGGTCGTCAGACTCGGAGACCGTCCCGATCTGAAGTGTTGGCAGACCAGTACCGTTTGAAGAAGGGGTTACTTCCACTGAAGAAGACGTTGAAGAAGAAGAAGTAGGTTGAGTCCACTTAGGTTGTGGTAACTGATGCTCGTGTGGAATTATCTGTCCACCTGGTGCTGTTACTACTACATCAGCACAAACACTATGATAAGGACTAGCGGGATGGAAAAATATCCCGCTTTTTTTCAGCTCACCACAATTTTTAAGACGAGCTAATTCAAAGTCTAATCTCTTGTTAGATATTAATTGCTCTTGCATATTAATCTGTGCCTGTGCTGCTTCATGGCACTGCCTAACTAACTTTCTATTCAATGGTATAGACAGAGTAGCAGAGAAACCTGCATTGAATGACTGATTAGCAGACATATCTGTCCTCACTGGTTTAAACCAAGTAGGAGTCATGGTACCATTACTTACTACATCTGGTACTCCATCAGGACCATCTATATCCATTGTGATTTGCATGTCAGCACCATCTTCAAACCATCTACTACCATCTGCCTTGGTTCTGGTGTCATACCATGTCTCCCAAGGATAGTTTTTAACTGTTACTACAGTAGGAGTCATCTTACCACTGGTATCAGTCAGATTATATTGTGGTTCATCATAAAAATCGACCCAAGGATCCTTCCTAGAGTCGGCAAACTGCACGTAGGGTGTTAGGTTAAAGGTACTACCCTGACATTGGACACCACCACCATAGGTGTTGGTTATGTATGGACCTTGTAAAACTTGTATTGCCTGGTTCGTCACCGAGCCAGAACTATTGGCGATTGGATTTGCAGTAGCACTAACTCCACCAACTTCTGCTCTTGCAGGTAAAGTTTGGACGCTGAGAAGTGCTGCAATTACTGGGTAAACGTACTTGTTGTGTCTGTTACGCTTCGGATGGTGGTTACTCTTTGTATGAGAGTCTGGTTGGTCATCCCTGGTCCTTGATAACTCTGTACGAATTGAAACGCCTCCCCTGGAGTCGTTATCGTAAACTGAGTTTGATTGTTGAAGTCCAAGTTGTCGAAGGATGAAGTCACTGTACCTGTTATGGCTGCGTCTCCTGACCCCACGCTTGGGCTTACTGTTACTGTTGATGTATTCACGTTGGGGTTTAGTGCTTCTCCATTGTTTGAAATGCCTACCCCACTCACGGTGTATTCCCATCCTGTCCTCATGTCAATCGAATTTATGGTTTCCGTCACGGTAGATTCAGTCTCCGTGTGGGATGTCATCGATCCCTGTTGGAAATTTGGTACCACAGGCACTGCATAGGCAGCAGTACCTCCGAAACTAAGCAGTAGTAGTACTAAAACTCGTTTCATTATGTAGCATCCTTATCGTATTGTGACTTCTGTCACGAATTGTCCCGTAGCCGAAGTACCAGCTCCACCAGCTGTTAGAGTCATAGCACCCGAACTCAAAATAGTTCCAGCCAAGGAACCAGCGGTACCAGGGGCAGTCGAGACTATATTACTATAACCAAGCACGTCACCTACGTCCGCAGCAGTGGTTACAATAGCATCACCTGTAGTTATATTTTGTGTAAAACTATATGCATTTCCTTGGGTTGTCTGTGCTACGTCAGGCAGAGCAAAAGTTGCTACACCTGCATTACTTACAGCAGATATACCACCCAAATCATTTGTTGCACTACCACCAGAAGGTGTAATAGTTGTGCTGACACCAGATCCACTGGTGCTATAAGAATTACCTGCTCTTGTCACTGAAGTATAACCCGCATCTACTTGGAGTTGCGTAGAGCTACTAAGTCTATGAGTCAGGTCGGCACGTGCTGCTGTGCCACTCATCAAAATCATACCAAAAAGCAATAATGCTTTTTTCATTATTCCTAAGTAGAAGTACTTCTATTTAGCAAAAACCGTACTGTAACAAATGTACCATTACGGATACCCCTATTGCTAGTGTTTCAAGGGTATGGTATAAATATATGTGGATGCCGAAAGGGTCCGCAATTAACACTCGCTTATTTAAGGAGACCTATCATGGGAAAAATACAAAGATATCGTAGTGCCGATTTACCTGCACTAATGGACAAGATTTTTACTAACTCACTAGGGTTGGATGATTATTTTGATAGCTTTAACTCGATGGAAGCTCAGAATTATCCACCCTATAATATTGTTCATGTAAATAATCACGAGTCAAGACTAGAGGTTGCTCTAGCAGGGTTCAAAAAGGATGAAGTCAATGTCTACACAGAATACGGTAAACTCCACGTCGAAGGAAGCAAACCAACCAAAGAAGATATTTCTAAAGAGGAACAATTCTTCCATAGAGGACTTGCACAAAGAAGTTTCAAACGCTCTTGGGCAGTTGCAGAAGACACTAAAGTAACTGATGTTACATTTGAGGATGGTCTATTGGTAGTTAAACTTGGTAAGGTAATACCTGAGCATCATGCTCGTAAAGATTACCTAACATGAAGACAGAAGATGTCGTTATGCACCCCTTATGGATAGGGCCTGTGCTGATACTGGGTATGATGGTTATGATACAGACCCTTCATACCCTCACCCACTGGAGGATGGAGATAGATGCTGATGCATACTGTCGAAACAATGCTGAGTGGGTAGAGTCACAGACAAATGACGATGATTACTAAATAATATACAATGGAACAGGTATTACTAATGAGTGACCCGATAATAACACCACCAGAGTATGCTAATGACCCTCTTGCATATGTCCCAGACACAAGCATAGAGGAAAAACTAGATGAGATTAACGCTAAGTTAGATCATTTGTTAGAGCATGCACATCAATCTTATACAGGAACTATTCAATTAGATCCTCCTGCTAAGGTACCGAGTGGTAAAGTAACAGGTGATGTTTAGACACCTATATAATTTAACAACCAAAGAGACCTTCAGAGGTCTCTTTTTATATGGAGTTGATTATTATGAACATGTATGTTAATATATGTCCAGAGTCCAATGAAAAGAAAGATACACTGACGTTAGACCTACCGCCAGAGTTATCAGAAGAGTTTATGCAGATGGTGCATATGCTTTCTGACCAACGAAACGTGTCTGCTAGGAAAGCATTCGGTGATTTAGTTAGAGGTACTTACTATAATTTAATGGAGGGTCAAGGATATGTCAGTAAGAGTCGCAAGAATGCAAAACGGAGAGGACGTAATAGCTGATATCAAGGAGATACGTCCTGATGCTACAGGTAAAACTGCTATAGCATATGAATTCATTGATGCATTCACCGTGACAATCTTGAGACAAGTTGAAGATATGTTTCAAGAGGGTGATAAAGTTGACATGGAGTCTCTTGGTAATATAGAATTAGAATTCTTTCCTTGGTCACCGTTGTCAACAGGCCGAAATATTGTTACACTGTATTCAGTAGTGGCAATTTCAGAGCCACATTCCAACGTCGTTGACGGATGGCAACAGGCAATAAAAAAATACAAAGAGATAAAGAAAGACGATGCTAAAGTTGATCATACTCAAACACCGCCCACAGCTGTATTTGTTGGGGAAGATAACGGAACTGGACGAGGAACCGAGTCTACTGATTGAGAATTGTTATTCTGTTGGACCTGAAGGTGTGTTGGATACATTTCCATTACATACAGACCAACGAGATTTGTTCTTGACATCTGACCAGGTCTTGACTATACTGGATCCCTCTGCTGTTGTTGCAGAGAAATATGGAGAAGCAGTAGGTTCTGAAATTAATGAGTGATTTCTATACAAATTTATGTCTATTAGGAAATGATATTCTCTACCGTGGGTATGAGGATGGACAACCTGTACAATACAGAGAGAAGTCACAACCAACATTGTATCTGGTACCAGATGCACAAAAGAAACCATCTAAGTATAAGACTTTAGATGGTAGGAAAGCATACCCAAAGAAGTTTGATGGTGCTAGAGAAGCAAGAGAGTTTCTTAGGCAGTATGAAGATGCTGCGGGTATGGAAGTCCATGGTTATGAGAGGTATCTGTATCAGCATATCGCTGAGAAATATCCTAGAGACATAGATTATGATATGACCAAGATGAAAATCTATACGATTGACATTGAGGTTGCATGTGAGAATGGTTTCCCTGATGTAGAAGCATGTGCAGAGCAGATGCTATGCATTACTATAAAGGATTTCAATACTAAGAAGATAATCACGTGGGGTACACGAGAGTTTCAATCTCAGCATGAGTATAGAGTATTCTGGTCGGAAGATAAGATGCTTGCAGACTTTGTTGAGTGGTGGGCAAAGAATACCCCTGACATTATTACAGGATGGAACTGTAACCTCTATGACATACCTTATATTTGTCGTAGAGTAGAGAGAATACTAGGAGAGAAGTGGAAGAAGTCTCTGTCACCTTGGAAGAGGGTGCATGACAGAGAGATTGTCATTCAAGGACGTAGGAATATTGCTTATGATCTTACTGGTGTTAGTATTCTTGACTACCTTGACCTCTATAAGAAGTTTACTTATACAAACCAAGAGTCATATAGACTAGACCACATTGCAATGGTTGAGTTAGATGATAAGAAGTTAGATCACTCTCAGTATGAAAACTTTAAAGACTTCTATACTAATGATTGGGATAGGTTTGTAGAGTATAACATCCATGACGTTGAACTTGTTGACCAACTGGAAGACAAGATGAAACTGGTGGAGTTGTGTGTCGCTATGGCATACGATGCCAAGGTTAACTTTGAGGATGTGTATTCTCAGGTTAAAGTATGGGACACTCTCATATATAATGACCTTAGTAAAAGAAATATTGTAGTACCACCAAGGAGTTCAACTAGAAAAGATGACAAATACGCAGGAGCATACGTCAAAGAGCCGAAGCCTGGCATCTACGATTGGGTGGTTAGTTTTGACCTCAACAGTCTATATCCTCACCTTATCATGCAGTATAACATCTCCCCCGAAACCCTCGTCGAGCGAAGACACCCCACCGCCACCGTCGAGGGAATGCTCAGTGGAGACGTTCGGATCGATGAAGACTTTGCAGTGTGTGCAAACGGAGCCCAATATCGGAAGGACATACATGGATTCCTCCCCGAAATGATGCAACGCATCTATGATGAGAGGACAATCTATAAGAAGAAAATGCTTAAGGCAAAGAGTGAGTATGAAAAGAAACCAACAGCACAACTCAAGCGAGACATCGCCAAGTTCAACAACATCCAGATGGCAAGAAAGATACAACTTAACTCTGCCTATGGTGCTATCGGTAACCAATACTTCAGATATTACAATCTTGCGAACGCTGAAGCGATCACATTGTCTGGACAAGTAGCAATCCGATGGATTGAAAACAAAGTAAACAATTATTTAAACAAAGTATTAAAAACAGAGGAGACTGATTATGTTATTGCTAGTGACACTGATTCTATTTACCTTAATCTTGGTCCTCTGGTACAAGCTGTATTCCCCAGTGGAGAGAAGGACGATCAGAGTACACTTAGGTTCCTTAAAAAGGTGTGTGATGTGGAACTTGATCGCTATATTGCGAGTGCTTATGAAGAAATGGCAACCGTTGTAAATGCTTATGAGCAGAAGATGGTGATGAAGAGAGAAAACATTGCCAACAAGGGTATATGGACAGCGAAGAAGAGATATATCCTTAACGTATGGAATAGTGAGGGTGTCCAGTATGAGAAACCTAAGTTAAAGATGATGGGTATAGAGGCAGTTAAGTCTTCTACACCTATGCCATGTCGTACTGCTATTAAGGAAGCACTTAATGTTATTATGACAGGTAGTGAGAGTGACACTCAGAAATATATCAAGGACTTCCGTGAGAGGTTTGAGAAGATGTCACCAGAGGATGTGGCATTCCCACGTGGTTGTAATAATATACAGAAGAATACATCCACTGCTACCATATATGGTAAGGGGTGTCCGATGCATGTGCGTGGTGCATTGATGTATAATTATCACATCAAGAAGAAGAAACTACAGCACAAGTATCCCATCATACAAGAGGGTGAGAAGATTAAATACTTACATCTTCGCACCCCAAATAAGATTAATGAGAATATAATCTCATTCTTCCAGACTCTTCCATCAGAATTTGGGCTTGACAATTCTATTGATTATGACCTACAATTTGAGAAGAGTTTTCTTGCACCCTTACAGGCTATACTTGATTGCATAGGGTGGAAGGCAGAGAAAATGAATACATTAGAGGCACTTTGGTCGTGAGTTTTTTAAAGGATATAGTAAAGGAAATAGATAATGAATATGCTACTATCGTTGCTGATGGTGTTGCAGCTGGTGATACTGGTTCGTTTATCGATACGGGCTCGTACATCTTTAACGGACTTGTCTCAGGTTCAATCTACAAAGGGGTTCCAGGAAACAAAATCACTGCTATTGCAGGTGAATCAAGCACAGGAAAGACGTTTTTCTGTCTTGGTATCGTACGTCATTTCCTCGAATCTAATCCTGATGGTGGGGTTATTTACTTTGAGTCTGAGAGTGCATTAAGTAAAGATATGATCGAGTCTAGGAATATTGATTCCAAGCGTATGATTATAGTACCTGTCACTACAGTGCAGGAGTTTCGGACACAAGCAATTAAGATTCTTGATACTTATATGAAGGATAAGAATCAACCTCCTATGATGATGGTACTTGATTCACTAGGTATGCTATCCACTTCTAAGGAGATGGAAGACAGTGAAGCAGGTAAAGAAACAAGAGATATGACAAGGGCACAGGTAGTTAAATCTATCTTCCGTGTGTTGACATTGAAACTTGGTAAAGCAAATGTTCCTTTAATCGTTACCAACCATACATATGATGTGGTGGGTGCTTATATGCCTACCAAAGAGATGGGTGGAGGTAGTGGTTTAAAATATGCTGCAACTAATATCATCTACCTTAGTAAGTCTAAGGAGAAGGATGGTAAAGAGGTTATCGGTAATATTATTAAAGCAAAACTTGCTAAGTCTCGACTTGCTAAAGAGAATGCTCAGGTTGCGATCCGTTTATATTATGATGAAAGAGGATTGGATCGTTACTATGGTTTGATAGAATTAGGAGAGAAGTATGGAGTCTTCGAGCGTAAAGGTAATCGAATAGTCATCAATGGTGAATCGGTATACCCATCCGTTGTATATAAAGACCCAGATAAATACTTCTCGTCAGAAATTTTACAAGCACTAGATGAGTGTGCTCAGAAGGAGTTTTCATATGGATCTTAAAGATTATATCATCACCTATGATGATGTTCTCGATGCAAACTTTTGCAAGAATGCTATCGACTTATTCGATAACGAGATTGATAAGATAACTCGTCAGGATACTGATTTGTGTGGTTTCTCTATGTTAAATGTCACAGAGGAAGTAGAAAAGAATCAGAATGTAAAGTTTAATCCTGTACATCAACAGTGCTTACTTGCCATCAAGTCATGTGGTGAGAAGTATATGAAAGATTTGGATTGTGAACGTTACTGGCCTAGACAAAACTCACTAGAGCAAGTTAAGATGATGAAGTTTCAGCACAGGACTGCTGACCACTTCAATCGTCACATAGATGTTGGTGACTATGCATCTGCTAGACGCTTTGTTACCTATCACATGTTTTTAAACGATGACTTTGAGGATGGAGACATACACTTTGATGATATTGACTATGCTATCCCTGCAAAACGTGGTAGAATAGTAATGTTCCCTGCGACATGGACGTTTGCTCATTCATATAGAGCACCGAAAGAGCAGGATAAGTATTCTCTTATAACCTACTTACATTATACATGAGTTTAAAGATAGAAGAGATCACCTTAAGTAATCTCATATTTAATGAGACATATACTAGGAAGGTCTTACCATTTATAAAGGATGAGTACTTTGATACTCATACTCATAAGGTATTGTTTAATGCCTTATCAGATTATGTAAATAAATTTGAGGCTACCCCCGAACCAAATGCCCTAAAGATAGAAGTAGAGAAACGTCGGGACATCTCCGAGGAAATATATCAGGAGGTCGAGCAGTTTCTTAATAATTTAGATAGGGAAGCGTATAACGAGGACTGGCTTGTCGAAACCACTGAGAAGTGGTGTAAAGAAAGAGCAATTTATCTTGCTCTAATGGAGTCTGTCAAAATAGCTGACGGACAAGACAAGACACGTACCAAAGATGCGATACCATCTATCATGTCTGAAGCCCTTGGTGTGTGTTTTGATGATCATGTAGGACACGATTACATACAGGACTCTGACGAAAGATATGACTTCTATCACAAGAAGGAAGAGAAGATACCATTTGATCTTGAGTATCTTAACAAAATTACCAAAGGTGGTTTACCTAATAAGACTCTTAACATCGCACTTGCTGGTACAGGTGTCGGGAAGTCTTTATTCATGTGCCATGTTGCTAGCTCCGTGTTGCTCCAAGGGAGGAACGTTCTCTACATTACAATGGAGATGGCAGAGGAGAAAATTGCAGAGCGAGTTGATGCCAACCTCTTGGACATCCCAATCCAATCACTCAACGACCCACTCCTCACAAAAGAAAAATACTCCTCCAAGTTGCTTCAATTAAAGAAGAAGACTCAAGGTAAACTAATCATTAAGGAGTATCCCACAGCATCAGCACATGTGGGTCACTTCAAGGCACTCTTAAATGAGTTATCCATGAAGAAAGGATTTAGTCCTGATATTATATTCATAGACTACTTAAATATATGTGCTTCAGCTAGATATAAAGGGACTATAGTTAACAGTTACACTTATGTCAAAGCGATTGCAGAAGAACTCAGGGGATTGGCAGTTGAGTTCAATGTTCCAATCGTATCCGCAACCCAAACAACTCGTAGTGGGTTTGCTAACAGTGATGTCGATCTTACTGATACCTCTGAGTCATTCGGTCTTCCCGCCACTGCTGACCTTATGCTTGCTCTCATTAGTACAGAAGATATGGAACAACTCGGACAAATAATGGTCAAGCAGTTGAAGAATCGCTATAATGATCCTACAATGTATAAGAGATTCGTTGTGGGTATTGACAGAGCGAAGATGAGGCTGTATGATTGTGAGCAAAGTGCACAAGATGATATCATTGACGCAGGTGATATCGAACCAACAACAGATACTAAGAAACAATTCGAGGGATTTAAAGTATAATGGCAGAGAATTTAACCAACCAAGCACCTTCTGATCCAGAACAGGATAAAGCTGCTGAAGAGTTGTCGAATGCTAGTCAAGATAAAGTAGACTCTAATAAAGACCAAGCCAAAAAGATGGCTGATGATGCACCAAAGAGTGCTGATGACTATGATACTGACGAGCGTATGGGTAGTGCTCCTGCTGCTCGTAAAGTACTACAAGATAAGAAAAAGAAATCAAAAGAGAAAGGTGGTAAGAAAGAGAAGTTTGAGATTGACTTAGATAACTACATGGCATTTGTAGATAGAGTTACATCAAATGCTAGTAAGAATTTCCCTGACTTAATAGACAGATATAAAGAGTTGCATGATGCTAAGTGTAACATCTCTCGTCTTGACACTGCTGCATCAGGTATGTGCTCTGAAGCAGGTGAGTTTATGGAGATAGTTAAGAAGTTAAAGTTCCAAGGCAAACCATATAACAGAGCAAACAAAGAGCACTTAGAGAAAGAGTTGGGTGACATCATGTGGTATGTTGCACAAGCAGCACTAGCATTAGACCTTAGATTAGATGAGGTTATCTATACTAATACTCTTAAGTTAGCAGCACGTTATCCTAATCAAATGTTTGAGGTAGGATACTCAGAAAACAGAGCACCAGGGGACATATGATATCATTAATACCTGACGACAACCCTAGACCAGAAGAAGAGATAGCAAACTTCTGGTCATCTGCCAATAGGGATGCTTCCTCAAAAGAGTTACTCTATGTTATGGACAATAAGATAGATGATTTACATAGGAAGTTAGATAGATTATCAGGTGATGACTTAGTTGCACCACCAGAGGTGGAGACACATGGTAGTCTGTCAGTTGTGGTACCAATGGATGATATGAAAGACATCGTTGCTCAACTATGGAAGTCACGTGCAACTGAGGAGAGAGTGGGTGAATTATGGAGAAAATATAAAGATTTAATATTTGAGCTTGACAAGGAAGAAGAAGGGTAGTATATTAAAAGGGTGAAGAAGGCCACTTCACATGGGAGTGACTGAATAAACTTACTGGCATATAGCTGGTTAAGGTGATGAGACACAGGTGGTGCTGCTCCTAGGGAACTAGGAGAATCGACTTACCAGTCGGGTCTCAGGCAGAGGAGAAATTCTAAACTGTAGAAATGCCCTCCTCTTGATGGTACACAGGATTCCATCCTCCCCACCCACACACAAGAGAGACTAAATAGAGGGTAGAGATACCCTCTATTTTTATGGCTTACGAACCGTCGGAAGGATTGTTTGCAGGTCTAGCGTTGGTTCCACATAATGTATTAGATGCAGCAAAGGATAATAAAATTTGCTTTGAGAAATTGATGAAGACTGCTAGAGATAATCTAGCAGGTCCAAAAGTGTTAGATGCTTCAGACGAAAAGACAAAGAATGGTATGATTGCTGCCACTGATATTGATTCAGCGACAGCAGCAAAACAGAAAGCAATTTATGCTGACCTAGCAGCAGCATTGTCTGCTATACTTGGTGCTAGAAATAAAAAAGATTCTATACCAGATAATGTATACCTGACAGGTAACAAGTGGCATCCAAACGTGGAGAAGTTTAAGATAGAAGCGTTTGGGATGAAAGATTATAATTCATCTGACGTTATCTTACAGTTTGGTAGTGAGTATCATGGTATATCTTTAAAGAAGAAACCCAAGTCACAGTCAGCAAGTCCCACCCTTATCAACAACGCATTCTCACAGTATGTTGAGGGTGATGACTTGAAGTTTGCAAAGGATATGTTGGATGACCATAGGATTAAATTCTTTGCGGGTGTTATCAAGGAAGCATGTGATGACCCTAAGTTATTGAAGGGGTTTGCTACCAAGTATGATAAGGGTGGTAAGTCTATCGCTGATTTGAATCCAGATAACCTTGCTGATGCTAAGGAGTTATGGAATATAAGAGTCCCAAGAGTAAAGAATAATAAGGTAGAAAATATTGCATTGATAAACCTTAAGTCTGAGAATGAGTTAGCAGACAGAGATGGTTTGGTACGAAAAATAGATTCAACTGGTAAGCAAGAAGAGTTTAGGAAGTTTGTTAACAGTAAGCTAGTCAGTCAGGGTAATGTATTGAACCCATTGTATAAGGGTTTCTTAGATATAATGAATAAACCTAAGGTCAAAGATAAACTAGCATCCACTCTATTAAATAGGGTGTTAAAGTTAAGTCTCTTAGATGAGTTGGACACTTGGGGTGACGCAGAATTTAAATTTTATCTGACAGAAGGTGTTGGAACTGTTGGTAATAACATGGAACCACTGGTAGGACATGCTAATGTTGTTGATTTAGATAGTATTATAGTTGCTATAGCAGCATATCGTAATGCTAAGACTACTATAGAATTAAATAAGACAGAGACATTTAGTCCAGGTAGAGAAGCAGCAAAGGTATTCTTTACTGTTGTTAAGGGTGCTGAGAGTAAGGATAGAATGCCTATACTTGATATTGAATTGAGATACAAGGGTAGTTTCACTGCCTATCCTCAGTTCTTTGCAGGTATGACCAAGGAATTTAAGAAATTCTTAGAGACCATGGTCCCGTACTCAAACTGACCACTCATCCACCCATTACCCACACTAACCTGCTATAATAAAGACATGGCAAAGAACACACACCTTGAGCACCTTGAAGATGATATATTTAATCAGGGGTATGCGGGTGCAAAGAATTCAATTAACTTCCTCAAGTCATTAGAGGAGATGCTATCTACTGGTCACGGTGGTACCAATACTAGGGTGACCGTGAAGTGGGATGGTGCACCTGCTATTATATGTGGTAAGGAACCTCAGACAGGGATGTTTTTCGTTGGCACTAAGTCAGTATTCAATAAGACTACCCCTAAGATTTGTTTCAATGAAGAGAATATAGACTATCATTATGAAGGTGCTATCAATAATATACTTAAGAAGTGTCTCAATGAGTTATCTAAACTACCTATAGATGGTGTGTTACAAGGTGACTTATTATATTTTGACGTACCAATGGTGGTACAGATGTGTGGTAAGAAATGTTATAAGTTTAAACCAAATACCATTACATACTGTGTGGAATCAGATACTGAGATGGGTAAGAAGGTAGGACAAAGTAAGTTAGGTATAGTATTCCACACCACATATCATGGTGATAGTATCACTGAGATGCATGCCTCTTTTGGTGCTGATGTGAAGGGTTTGCAGGGTGTTAAGGACGTTGCAGTATTCTCTTCAGACTTCCAGAATATAGATGGTAAAGCAAACCTTGGTACCTCTGAGAAAGCAAAACTTAAGACCCTAGTAGCATCTGCCGATAGGAATCTAAGAGCAGGTCAGAAATTCTTGAATGATATCAAAGAAGAGCGTGGCACGTTTGCCCATAATGCCCTGTTTAAGATATACTTCAACAGAGTAATCAAAGAGAATAGAATACCACCTTCCTCTGCTACGATGGCCAAAGGATTCTGTCACTTCGTAGATGAAAGATACAATGCTGAGATCAATAAGAAGAAGACAGATAAGGCAAAGAAAATGTGGCAGGAAAGAAGGAACAAAGCTATAAATTACCTAAATAAAAGTAAGAGTCCAATGTATTCTGCCCTCAGTGGGTTTAGGAATCTGATGGATGCCAAACTTATTATCATAAATAAATTGAATAAGATAGAAGGAATAGGTACCTTCTTGGAAGATGAAAATGGTTACCGTGCTACTACACCTGAGGGATTTGTAGCAATCAGAGAGGGAACCGCATTGAAATTAGTTGACAGACTTGAATTTAGTCGTGCCAACTTTACCGCAGCAAAGGATTGGGGATGAATTTTACACAATTTTTAAAAGAAGCAACCACTAAGAAGCCTGGAAAGACTGCTGCTGAAAAGAAAGCAGAAGCACAGGAGGCTGACAATCATGTGGCGATTACTTTCGGTAGGTTTAATCCTCCTCACGCTGGCCATGGTAAACTCCTCGATGCTGTTAAGGCACATGGTGGAGACTCAGGCAATTATAGAATCTATCCGTCACGGTCACAGGACCATAAGAAAAACCCCTTAGGTGCTGACCAAAAGGTTGGACACATGAGGAAGTTATTCCCATCACATAAGGAAGCTATCCAAAACAATGAAGCACATAGGAATGTCTTTGACATACTGCGTGACATCAATGATGAGGGTAAAGAGCATGTAACTATGGTGGTAGGAGACGATAGAGTAAAAGAATTTGAAAAGATTACATCAAAATATAACGGAATACATTACAACTTCAAAACAATTAATATTAAGTCAGCAGGTAAGAGAGACCCTAAGTCAGAGGATCCAGTTGAGAAACTGAGTGCATCTGGACAGAGGAAGTATGCATCTGGTGACGATTACGATAACTTCCATGCAGGTCTACCTAAAGGTACCAGTAAGAAGTATGGTAAAATCTTAATGTCTGATGTAAAGGCAGGTATGACACCTCCTAAGAAGGACGGTAAGAAGAAGGTTAAAGAATCTGTCTGGGACTATGCTCCTAAGTTAGATTATGATTCCTTCAGAGATTACTATATGCTTAATCAAATCTATAAGGTTGGAGCATTGGTAGAGCATGACGACACAGGATTGCGTGGTCATGTAGTCCATCGTGGTACAAATTATATAATTATGAAAGACGACAAAGATATTGAGTTACGTGCTTGGTTACAACATGTTACTGAGGTAACAGAGGATGAAGCAGCGACCATTGCTAGGGCAGCTGACACATCTAAAGACCAGTCTAACTATTCTGCTGATGATGAGAGTGGAAACACTTGGAAAATCGGAACAGATACATATAGGATAGCACTGCAACAGATGACACCTGGTCAGGGGGTCAAGAAGTTTTCTGACTTCAATGCAGAAATCAGAAATAATAAATAATATCACGTAGAAGACAAACCTTTCTTTTTGGAACAAGACAAATGACATTAGAGATGTTAGTATCGTCTGCTCTTATGGAGTATTCACAGGTAGAGCAGCAGAGAATCCTTATAGCATTAGAGGAAGGCAAAGAGATGCCAACCCCTAGACTAAAGAAGGGACTTGAGAAAATTATGGAAGTCTTTAATACTTGGGAGCCAGTCGTAGAAGGTTACGCAGGATTCCCTATTGAAAGAGAACTCATTGATAGAAAGAAGCGTGAGCATGACAAGGACCGTAACATTGGTCGTGTAGTCAGACATGGTAACAACGCTTTCGTTATCAGTGGTAAGAAAGCTGACGGACGTTACATTATCGTCGGTAAAAAAGGAGAGAAAACTGCTAAAGCACCAGAGGATATGGGCTTGCAGACTCAAAAAGAAGCTATTGGTATAGACATCGAAATACTTCACAAACAAATGCTTGCTGAAGCCAAGAAGGGCAAGAAAGTGAAGAGATGGTGGGATGATGATGGAGATGGTAAGGGCTATGAGAAGCACGAAGTAAAGAAAGAGGGCTTCGTGTCTAAACTTAAGGAGACAGGTATCTTCTCCGATGAGGAACTGGCTCGTTTAGCGGAGGTTGACAAATGATTAATGAAGTCAACCAAAACGGTAAGTCCAATCAGGAAAACTATCTCAAAACTAAAAAGAAGGGTAACGTTACAGTTAACCCAAAAAAGGAGGATCTAATGTCCGAATTATACACAAAGAATTTACGCAACGCACTGCAAGATATTAAAGAGAAAGCAGTGACCGCAGCAAACGAAACAAAGCAAAAAGAAAAGAAGGCACTTAAGAAGGAAGATCCTCAAGGGGGAGATGTGCAACCACAAAACCCTACATGTGAGGACCATGATGACAGTGGTATTAAGGCAGAGATTGCTGAGAGAATGCGTCAGCGTCTGCTCCAGCTAACTGCTGACCACGATAGTAAGTATATGCTAGAGAAAAAGTAGTATATATAGAGTACTATACTCGTCATTATTATGACTAAATTCTTACTACCTATTGCTATCAATATAATTGATAAGGCAGTAGACAAAATCCCAGAAGACCTTGAGGGTAAAATCAAGGAGTTCATTATTGGACTACTTAAGAAAGCTGCTGCAAAATCAGGCAACAAAGTTGACGATCAACTTGTCGCTGCTCTAGAGAAGGCACTACTTTCCTGAGTTTATAAATAAAATATAGGAAACCCGTCCACGGAGAATTAAAATGGCAGTCTTTGGTACAATAGACGCTGCTACGTTTGGCAATACTGTTGCTGTCACGAATGGTGATGCTACTGTTACCAAGAATGCAGCTGATAGCATCGACGTAGGAGACATCATAGTCTTAGATAGCGTTAACTATCTTGTAAAGGAAGTAACAAGTACAACATCAATCGAATTACATAAAGTATATGCAGGTAGCACAGCAGGATCTCTTGCAGGTGCTGTTAGACGTACTGCTCCTAAGGCAGTTGCTGAGTATGTAGTTAAGGGTGGTGACAGTGTAAGTTATGACCTAGTATTCGTTGATACTACAGAGCAATCAATAGCATCAAACAAGACAAGAGGAATCACTGGTCCTGGTTGGTGGCAGTATCAAACTTATGTAACACATAACGGTGACACACGTCACAAGGCAGAATATCTTGCACCTGCTAAAGCAACAGCTGGTAATGCAGGAGACTTCACTGATGATACAGTCGCAGCAGACGTATTAGAAGTCATCACAGTTGGTACACAACCTGCAAACTCTACTTCTTCTAGTGGAGCTGGAACATTCGTTGCTGCTGCAACAGTGGATCAGTCAGGTACTATCACATACCAGTGGCAGAGACAGACAGCAAGTGCTACTACTCGTTGGGTAAATGTAAGTGCTTCACTTGACACAGGTATTACATATGCAAACTTCACTACAGCAACACTTGCTTACAGTGGACTAGCATCTGATGCACTAGACGGTTACAAGTATCGCTGTGTTATTAACACAAGCAAGGGTGCTGAAACCAAGAGAACAAACGGAGCTGCCACACTTACATTCGGTAGTTAGTAATTAAATAATTCGTAATGCATTTTGAATCACTTAATGAAAAAAACTATTTGATGTTCGCTATTAAGCACTACGATAACCCTCAATCGGTGACAGTAGATGACTTCATGGAGGATATGAAGAAGTTTAAATACCTCAAGAGATTACTCAAGAGGTATTTAAAAACAGGTATCCTCCGAGTGAACCTCATATTGAATCATCTTATTATATTGTTTAATGTTTTTGGTGATGCGACCATACCTTTACTAATGTATAAGTTAGAAAGAGAGTATTGGTCTCTTATTAAAACCTTCTTGATATATCTCAACCGATTACCTGAGTACCATGGTGCACTAGGGACTGTTGATACAGATGAAGAAGTCTCTTCTCTCTTAGAAAGCATATGATTAAGGAAGATGCCCCAACAATGAGTGCTGGTACTGGTGGATTCTCTGGATCTGCTGCTGCCACTGGTCCTGTTGCGGGTTTTGATCCTATTCTGGGTGGTACTAAAAAGATAAAGAGACGTAAGTATAAGAGGAAGGAACCAGAGATAGCTAGAAAACCATATCATCCACCAAAACATGAGAACCCACGTGCTGTAAAAGAGGGACGTGAGGAGAGGACAGGAAGAGATTCTTACCTGCCTTTTTTAATTTCATATGATGATGCTGAATCTTATGTGTTATATGGTAGAAGCGTAGCAGAGATTAAGATTCAACTTAGAAAGATTTACAGACCAGAGAATCATAAGAAGATAAAAGTCAAGAGACTTTATCCCAATGAGGTTATTCAGTGGTACTGGAAGAAGAGACAACAGGCACTGACAAACCAATGAGTGAGATTAATGCAGCAATACTAGAGCGACTGGAAAGGGTCGTTGATAAATTATCTGACAACTCCACCAAGATGGGGGAGTTACTTGCTGTTCACAACGAGAAACTAGAGAAGCAAGATAGAATAGATGCTGTACTCTTTGAGAAGATAGAGTCAGTCCATAGAGAGGTTAACAGGAGATCAGATGAGATCAAGAAAGGATGTGAGAGAGACATCAGAAAAGTCGATGACCGTCTTCGAGTCATGGAAAAGAAAATGTGGTCTATTTTTGGTGCTCTGTCTATTATATCTGTCATCGTTAGTCCAATCGGACAAAAAGTAATACAGAGCTTGACAGGTTCAGAGCAAGCTGCTACACTTGATTCAGTTAGGAACCCTGAATGGACTACGTTGAGGACAAATATATTAGATTCCTCAACACGAGGTTAGACAAGTTTAAAAACCTAAAATCTGGAGTATACAACTTCCGTTGTCCCTACTGTGGTGATTCTCAGAAGCATCGCAATAAGGCTCGGGGGTATTTTTTTCTCAAGAAGTCAGAATACATTTACAAATGTCACAACTGTGGTGTAGGTAGATCACTTGGTAACTTCTTGAAAGATCATGCACCAGACTTACATGACCAGTTTGTCATGGAGAAATATAGGCAAGGTATGACAGGAAAAGGTAGGCACACACCTAACCCTAAGTACAAGTCAGCTAAGCCTAACTTTTCACCTGACTTAGAGTCTATTGACAAACTAAATAGAAAACACCCCGCAAGAATATATCTTGAGGAGAGACAGATCCCACAAGAAAAGTTGTCCTCATTATTCTACACGGAAAGGTTCAAGACTTGGATTAACAAGAAGAAACCAGGTACATTTCAGAGTCTCCAGAATGATAGACCACGCATCATAATTCCATTAATAGGTAAGGATGGTAAGTGGTTTGGTGTGCAAGGTAGGTCTCTCCTACCTAACACTACGATGAGATACATAACCATTCTGTTTGACGAAGACAAGCAGAAAGTATTTGGACTTAATAATGTTAAAGAAACCGAACCAGTCTACGTCGTGGAGGGACCGTTTGATTCCCTCTTCTTGGATAATTCCATTGCGATGGCTGGGAGTGATATTGATTGCAGGACGTTTGGTTGGGGCAATTATATTTGGGTTTATGATAACGAACCTCGTAACAGACAAATCATCGACAGACTCGACAAGTCCATCGACAGAGGAGACAAGGTAGTTATTTGGCCTAAGTCTATGAAAGAGAAAGACATTAATGATATGTTTCTCAAGGGATATAATGTACAACAGTTGGTAGACAGTAACATCTACCAAGGATTACAAGCAAAAATAAAATTAACCGATTGGAAAAAAGTATGACCAGTAGCGTTATCAAAAGAAATGGTGAATCCGCACCTTTAGATTTGGACAGGGTTCATCATATTGTAGAACATGCTTGCCATGGATTAGCAGGTGTGTCTGAATCACAAGTAGAAATGAATGCAAATTTACAATTCTTTGATGGAATTGAGACTAAGGATATCCAAGAGATTCTTATTCGTTCTGCTAATGATTTGATTACGTTGGAGAATCCTAACTATCAATTCGTTGCTGCTAGACTTCTTCTATTTGGATTAAGGAAGGGAGTTTATCATGGACATCCTGACCATCCACCACACCTTTCAATACACATTGAGAATTGTATCAAGCAAGGTGTATATGATCCTGCTATTGCAACTCAGTATAGTCCTGAGGAGTGGGATGATATTAATAATTACATAGACTATGACAGGGATTACTTATTTACCTATGCGGGTCTCCGTCAGGTGGTAGATAAATATCTTGTACAAGATAGAAGTAGTGGGGAGATCTATGAGACTCCACAGCAGATGTATATTATGATTGCTGCTACTCTATTCCAAAACTATTCCATCGAAACTAGGATTTCCTACGTTAAAAAGTATTATGACGCAATCAGCAGACACAAAATCAACATCCCAACACCAGTCATGGCAGGGGTCAGAACACCCATTCGTCAATTTGCATCTTGTGTTTTGGTTGATACTGATGACACCCTCGATAGTATCTTTAGCAGTGATATGGCTATTGGCAAATATGTCGCACAGAGGGCTGGTATCGGTATTAACGCAGGTAGAATCCGTGGAATCGGATCTAAAATCAGGGGTGGAGAAGTTCAACACACAGGTGTTGTCCCCTTCCTTAAAAAATTCGAGTCAACTGTTAGGTGCTGTACTCAAAACGGTGTCCGAGGAGGGTCAGCTACTGTCCACTTTCCTATCTGGCATCAGGAAATCGAAGACATCCTCGTCCTCAAAAACAACAAAGGAACAGAAGACAACAGAGTCAGAAAGTTAGATTATAGTATACAGATAAGTGAATTATTCTATCAGAGATTCATTGACGACAAGGAGATTAGTCTTTTTTCTCCTCACGATGTGCCAGGGTTGTATGATTGTTTTGGTACTAAAGATTTTGATGACTTATACTTAAAGTATGAATCAGATGAGAGCATTCCTCGTAACACCATCGGTGGGCAGGAGTTATTCCTTGACCTATTGAAGGAGAGAGCAGAGACAGGTCGTATATACATTATGAATATTGACCACTGCAATGAGCACTCATCCTTTAAGGACCATGTATACATGAGTAACCTTTGTCAGGAGATTACTCTACCTACAGAACCTATTCATCATATAGATGATGGTAATGGAGAGATTGCTTTGTGTATTCTATCTGCTATCAACGTAGGTAAGATTACAAACACAGATCAACTTGAAGAGTTATGTGATTTATCTGTTAGAGCATTAGAAGAACTAATAGACTATCAAAGATACCCTGTTAAGGCAGCAGAGGTAAGCACCTTAGCACGTCGCTCATTAGGTATAGGGTTCATAGGTTTAGCACATTATCTTGCTAAGAATAGAGTTAACTATGCTGACCCAGAAGCATGGCAGTTAGTCCATGACCTAACAGAATCATTCCAATACTATCTACTGAAGGCATCTAATCAATTAGCAATAGAGAAAGGAGCATGTGGTAACTTTTCACGTACAAAGTATCACGATGGCATACTACCAATAGATACATATAAGAGAGACGTAGATAACATCGTACAGAATAACTTAACACATGATTGGGAATCTCTTAGAGTATCTATCACCACCCACGGTCTTAGGCACTCAACATTGTCCGCACAGATGCCTTCGGAGAGCAGTTCCGTTGTGTCAAATGCAACCAATGGAATCGAACCACCTAGAGACTACCTGTCCGTTAAAAAATCAAAGAAGGGACCTCTTAAGCAGATTGTACCATCCTACCAGTCTCTAAAGAATGACTACACATTGCTATGGGATATGCCTAGTAACGAAGGGTATATTAATATAGTAGCAGTGATGCAGAAGTTCTTTGACCAAGCTATTAGTGGTAACTGGAGTTACAATCCAGAGAATTATCCTAATAATGAAGTCCCTGTGTCTGTCATGGCGAATGATTTGTTAACAACCTATAAGTTAGGTTGGAAGACATCATATTATCAGAATACATATGATGCTAAGAAGGATGTAGATGAGCCAGCACATCCAATAGGATGGCATGAGTTTCAACCTACGTCTGGTAATGATATCAATGCATTGTTAGATGAGCTAGCGAATGCAGATCAAGAAGAATGTGAGGCTTGTAATGTTTAGTACAGAGATAAAAGAAGGGACTAAGAAGTCCCATAACGCAGCAGAGAATACTAAGTTTGTATCATCATTCCTTAAGGGTTGTGTAGACCCTGAGGAATATAGGAAGTTGTTAGTCAACTTCTACCATGTGTATTCCAACATGGAAGCAGAGATTCGTGAAACAAATGACCCTTATGCATCGACATTAAAGCAATGGTGTGTTAAACTTAACAGGTCATCATTCCTAGAGAGAGACCTGAGATATTTCTTTGGTCCTATGTTTAGGGATAACTTAGAACCATCTGAAGCTGCAAAGACTTATGTGCATAGGATTCGTGAGGTCTCAGACAATGACCCTTACTTACTCATAGCACACCACTACACACGTTACATAGGTGACCTGTCTGGTGGACAAATATTGAGAGGAATAGCTAAGAAGGCACTCAACCCACCAGAGGGTGAGGGTTTACACTTCTATGATTTTCCACATATTACAGATGCCAAGGCATTTAAGACTGACTATAGAGCAGCCCTAGATTGTCTGGTGTTAAGTGAGCAACAAAAGAATGCTCTTATTACTGAAGCAAATTATGCTTTCCGTTTAAACATGTATATCTTTGATGAAATCCAAGGAGATACAGGTAAGTCTGTGCTTAAACTCCTTTGGAATACTATCAAAGGTACAGCACAGACACGTCCATGGTAAATGAAATACGAATTTTCACGACAATTCGGACCTGGGTCTGACCCATGGTATGCTAAGATGGAGAGGTGGGCACACCGACAACCAAACTGGTTTGTCAAGTATTTCTCACTCGGTTTCATAGCATGGTTGAAAAAAATCTGGATTGATGGTAAGATTATCCAAACCATGAATCAGGTTGATGACCAAACAGCACAACTTATCCAACAGTGGGAGGAAGATGACAGAAGAAAACACGCAGGACACATCCTGGAGACAGGAGTATTTGGAGATGAAGGCTGGTCTATCGAAATTACAAATCCAGTTATTGACAGAGGGACCCCATCAACTAGCACAGGCATGGTTACTCCAAGCGATGCACAACGATTACAACAAGATGAAGGGGATCAAACCTGATTATCCTGATGAAAACACAGGGCAACTACAATCATCCTTCAAAGAGTTTAATAAGAAATGGGACTAACGGTCTTTAATACTACTAAAGTAGACACCACCAAACAACCTATGTTCTTTGGTGCTCCCTTGGGTATGCAACGGTATGATGAATACAAATACCCTGACTTTGATAAGTTAACTCAGACACAACTGGGTTATTTCTGGAGACCAGAAGAGGTTTCCTTACAAAAAGATAGAGCAGATTACAAAACCCTAACAGAGCAACAGAAGCACATATATACAAGTAACCTGAAGTATCAGATCCTTCTTGACTCAGTGCAAGGAAGAGGACCAGGTATGGCATTCAGTCCCTTCTGTTCTTTACCAGAATTGGAAGGGTGCATGGGTGTGTGGGAATTTATGGAGCAGATTCATAGTAGATCATACACACATATTATTAAGAATGTTTATGCAGACCCTAGTGAAGTATTTGACAGCGTATTAGATGACGATAAGATACTAGCAAGGGCTGAGTCAGTTACTCAGGCTTATAATGCTTTTATTGAATACGCAGGTCAGTATGCTAGTGGTAACCTATGGGCTAAGGATGCTAGGACATCACCAAGTCATCAGTGGACAATAAAAGATCTTAAACGTGCTCTTTATCTTGCAATTACTAATGTTAACATTCTTGAAGGCATCAGATTCTATGTCTCATTCGCTTGCTCGTTTGCGTTTGGTGAACTCAAACTTATGGAGGGATCCGCTAAGATTATCTCTCTCATCGCACGAGACGAAAGTCAGCATCTTGCACTTACTCAGAAAATAATTTACAAATGGAGGAAGGGTGATGACCCTATAATCCAAGAGATTATGGAGGAAGAAAAGGAAACTGTGATCCAAATGTTTAGGGACGCAGTGGAGGAAGAGAAAGAGTGGGCTAGATATCTATTTAAAGATGGCAGTATGATAGGTCTTAATGAGAGATTACTATCACAATACGTTGAATGGATTGCTAACAGAAGAATGAAAGCAATCAAATTAGATCCAATTTATGACATTCCAGCTAAGAATAATCCTTTACCTTGGACAGAACACTGGCTAAATAGCAAAGGACAACAAAATGCACCTCAGGAAACTGAGATTGAATCTTACATAGTTGGAGGAATTAAACAGGATGTCGAATCTAATACCTTTAGCGGATTTAAGCTCTGATCTTTGGAAGAAGGTTAGAAAACAATGGTTTAAAGAAGATGAGTCGATGGAAGACACCCGAAGAGAGGATGATCCGCTCGCTGAAAGACCCGAAAGCTGGTATAAGGGACCACTTATCTTTTCTGAGATCCTTGAAGAGGGATTTAAAGAGGCAGAAGAAGTGTACGCCACATCCAGACAATACGAAGTCACGCACGACTCGGAAGGGTGTTAAGAAAAGTATCAAAGATAACAAAAAAACTTGATAAATAGTCATAGTATGCTAACATACTATTACGTTCAGTCTATTACAGACCGCAAGTAAGCCGACACGGAACGGATTATCGTTCATCCTTATGTATCACATACTACTCAGTTTAATAGCTATCGGTGCACCACTTGATTGTGAACACACTGCTGAGCTATTAGAAAATGTAAGTAACAATCCTAATAAGACCGAGAGATTGGAATTAACAAGGGTTATTATTGCACATACTGATCCAGCATGTTTTCCAGAGGACGCAAATGCCGACTGAAGGAACGGGTTATTCACCCTACCTGAGGACAAGCCAATGGCACAAGTCACTTACCGTGGTGTCAAGTATGACACTAACGATAGTCGCTCTAACAGCAAGAGCAATGCTTCTCTCACATATCGTGGAGTAAAGCATGACAGCAAAGCAGTTGCTGTCTAACTAAATAGTGGGGAGATAAAACTCCCCATTTTTTATGAAAATTGATACCCAAGGGATGAGTGGTCCTGCTGACCCTAACTATAAAGGGAGACCTTTAGCAGAGCAGCAAGAGAACCTTCCCAAAGCAATCATCACACCTAAGAGATTGTTTACTGAGAGTTATGTTAAGGAGATGAAGATCCTTATCAATGAAGTACTAGACGAGAGAGAATATAAGAAACAATTAAGTCAAGCAGTTGACAATCCCACACCTCCTGTTGTATCATACTTTGATGTTGACAAATTCAAACATTGCATTGATGATCCAGAGCCAGATTATCCATTAGAATCTAAATAGAAATACATCTATCCTTTAGTGCAAGGGTGGATGATATGAGATGGACTGGGAGTGTGAAGTTAAAAAGGAATCACTAGAGAATATGATTATTGTTTACGAACAAGAGATTAAAAAACTAGAGTTGGAGAAGAGTGATCTCAAAGCAGAGGTCGAGTTTTTAAAAGAACAATTAGAATATAAAACTTATGGTCAGCCGAAAGAAGATAGGGGTGCTGTGTAGCGGTAACGGATCTAACTTCGAGAATATTGTAAGGACATGCACCAAACATGAAGTTGTATTAATGATATACAACAAGAAAGATTGTAAAGCAAGAGCTAGAGCAGGAGCATTAGGTATACCTTCTGCATATAGTAACGATGAGAACTGGATAATAAACGAATTGAAATGGGCGGGTGTTGATATAATAGTATTAGCAGGATGGATGAAGATATTGTCAAAGCATTTTGTAGATTCATTTCCTAGAAAGATAATTAATCTACACCCCTCATTACTACCAAAGTATAAGGGATTACATGCTATTGAACAGGCACTAAATAATGGTGACGAAAAGACAGGGTGCACTGTGCATTATGTCACTGAAGAGTTAGACTCTGGTGAGATAATACTACAAGGTGAGGTACCAATCAAACCTGATGACACTGTTGAGTCACTAACAAGAGCAGTCCACATGAAAGAATGGGCACTGCTACCAGCCGCAGTTGATATGTTATGAAACCGCAAAGTGCGAAAGCGAAAGGAAGAAAGTTCCAGCAGTGGGTGAGAGACCAACTGATAGAGAATAGAAATATACATCCAGAAGACATAGAGTCTAGAAGTATGGGTGCAGGTGGAGAAGACCTGATTATGGCTAGGGATGCTAGACAAAAGTTTCCCTTTAGTATAGAATGTAAGAATCAAGAGAAGTTAAATGTATATGATGCATACGATCAAGCGTGTGCTAATGCAGGAGACCATCAACCTATTCTGTTCATGAAGAAGAATAAGAAGAAGGCTCTTGCTGTTGTTGATGCCGAGTGGTTTATAAAACATGTCAGTCTATAGTATGTTTTCCATTCCTATCATTCATTATGAGATAGAGAATTGGGATGTAAATAAACAAAAGATTCTTCAAGCATTACCTAAGGACAACCCTGAACATCAAGCTCCTGAGGATGAAGGTTTGATTACGGATTTCTTTGTCAATGCTAAGGAAGGTAACGATGAGTTGCCCCCTTATGCAGACGTAGTTATTGATATTATTAAACCATACTTAGCAGACTTCACTGACCAACGTCGAGTGGAGTTTACTGATATGTGGCATCAAACATATCCTCTAGGGACAGACCACCCTGTGCACAATCATGGTCACAGTGGTTGGTCAGCAATAATATATGTTGACTTTCACCCTGAGATACATAGACCTACTACTTTCTACTCACCATTCTTAAACCCATGGTCGGGTAACGTAGAGACATTTGAACCACCTGCTAAGGAGGGTGACATGTTACTGTGGCCTTCAACTATTCTACATGAAGCACCAAGAAACAGGTCTAAAGTACCACGCACTATCATCTCCTATAATCTTAGAGGTAAGGTTGATGTAGTTAAGAGGGAGATGTGGCAAGGAGATCCAATAAGAAAAGTTTATGTGAAAAGAGATGCATCTAACATATGATATTAGATCTCATATAGATCCTCATAAGATAGACCAGTTTAATGCTGAGATATTAGATGTAGTAAAGAGAAGCACTAGACTACCAGTTAAAGGTGGTGGTCAGAGGACAGGTTGGTTTTGGGGTTTTGAAAATAGAAATCACCCAACAGTTTCTAAATTAATGGATTGGATAGAGGAAATCATACCCATGGCAACAGCAACGTATGCTGAGGGGGAAGGTGGATGCTACCCAGAGAAGATGAAAATCATAGAGTGTTGGTCTCTATTATATAATGCAGGTGAGGGAGTGATGAAACATAATCATTTTCCATATACTTTAGCGTTTGTTTATTATGTAAACGCACCTAAAGGATGCTCACCTACTCAGTTAGAATACGAAGAGGTCGAACCAGATCCAGGACAGATGTTAGTCCTACAAGGTAATGCATATCATGCTGTACCTCCATCAGATGTGGATGGTAGGTGTGTTGTTGCGGGACTTGCACATTACATCCCATAGTGCTAGAATAAATCGATGAGCGAAGTTGTAACATATAAAGGAAGATTCTGTCAAAGGATTGATGATTTTATATGGGGAGATTTTATAGATACTAATATCTGTGATGCACTTATGCTTTTCTGGGAGAAGCAGGACATCTTACCTGTCACACCTGGTCAAGTGTATGAGCATGGAGATATTGGAGTCAATAAAGATTACAAAGACTCTATGGACGTGCATATTCCTCATCAGTTGGGTGTACCAATGGTGCAGGAATATAATCAGGCACTACAGGAAGTGCTAACAAAGTATTGTGAAAGGTTCCCTTTCTGTGAGACCTCACGGTTTCAGATAGTGGAACCTCTTAGTTTACAATGTTATCCTGTTGGTGGTGGATTCAAAGAGTGGCATACCGAAAGGTTAAGTCCTCTACCAGGTAATGTATACAGACACCTAGTCTTTATGACATACCTTAATGATGTGCCAGATGGAGGCACTGAATGGTACCACCAAGACAAGTATGTCCCTGCTCAAAAGGGTTATACTGTCATATGGCCTGCCGATTGGACTCATTTCCATCGAGGTCGAGTCAGTCACACATCGGAGAAACAAATCATAACAGGTTGGTTCTCTTTTATATAAAGGAAGAATGGCACTAAAGGATCAAGGGGCAATCCCTAAAGAATCTCAGGATGAATCATGGAATAGAGCACTTGATATCTTTATCGAGTCTGTCCATAAACCTGACGATTCATTACGCTCTTGTGCACACAATCAAAAGTGCTACAATGAGCTTATGTTAATCAGAGATGATATCATAGAACACTTACACACACTGAGGAAAAAGAAATGACTTGTGGATTACATGATAAATTTGAAACTGCTGTGGATGCTGTTAAAGAAGCATTCAAAGCTGCTGTAGATGATAAAGGTTTTGATAGGGGTACTTTGGGTGAGGTTTGGAGACACTATCAAGGATTACAAACTATTCAAGAGAGTCTTGGAGGATTATCAGAAGGAAGAGGTGTTGACATAAGCTTCACACCAGATATAAACTTAGAAGATAACCTTACCTTCACTACTGATGGGTATGGTGCTGCTGATACTATCTCTATCCCTGACTCATATGGCAGTGATGTCATAACCTTTGGTGATATTACAGATAAGGAAGAGTAATGGACATTGGGGTACCCACACCCCAGGGGCTTGACAAGACCTTAAGGTTTGCTATATAGTATTGTTACGTTACTTAACAAAAGTAAACATTATGACACAATCTGTGGCAAAACGGTACACAACTACCGAATCAGGTGGAAGACAAAACATCTTTCCTACTGAGCCAAGAATCGAGGTCTTACAAGACCAAGACTATTGGAAGAATGCTGAGTTACTCAATGGTCGCCTTGCGATGATTGGTTTAGTCGCAGCAGTAATCAACTACTCCATCTTTGGATGGATAATTCCAGGATTTGCTTAGTCGAAGCAGGTCTCTTTAAATTTCTACCCCTATTAAATCTAAGAAAATGACACCAGAAGCAGAAAAGTTTAACGGTTGGGCAGCCATGATTGGTTTTGTCGCAGCAATAGGTGCTTACGTCACCACAGGACAAATCATTCCTGGAATCTTTTAAAGTATAAATACTTATTCACAAAAGTTAACAATACATATGGGCGACTACTTAGCCGCAACAGACAGTATATCACCACTAATGGCAGTCCTCTGGGTTTTCTATCCCATGGCTGCTTTAGTCGTAATCGAGCTTCTTTTAAGAGCAATAGATAACGATGACGATGATGATCAAGGTGGTGGTGTATTAACACCAGTATATCAAGGAGCAGAATCTTAATGCCTTTTATAGTTTTCGGTTGCATCTTAGCAACTACAGCATTCACTAACGTATCTTGGATGGTACTACAGTGATCTTTTTAGCAAAACCATCCGTGTATACCTTACCAGGTACATGGGAGAAGCAACCTTTGATTGAAGCAGGTCTTGCTATACCTATAATAATTGGAGTAATTGTTATAGGACTACTAGGTTATGGAATTTACATGACATTTGGTAAAGGTAAGGAAGGACTCAGAGATGAGATAGATGAGCATTCTAAGATGCATGAATTAGGAATAGCACACGGTCATAAACCTAAGAAGACATGAAACTTCGTCTCCCACGAAAGAAACTATGGCTAGCTGCCTTGAAACTTCAAAGGTGGCCTGTCAAGTGGTGGGATGAGAAGGTGGAAGAGAGAAGAAATAAAGAAAAGATTCGTAAAGAAAAAGTAGCAAAACTTTATCCTAAAAAATGACTTTTATTATAGCAGTAATGTCCTTTGCAAACTTTGTATTCTATCCTCTAGTGATAGGCACAATCATTGCAGTAATTATTGAGCAAATCTTTAGAGCAACAGGTAACGAAGATGACCCTAACGCAGTACGAAATGTTATACTCTCTATGGGAATTAGAAAGTACCTTTATCGCCAAGCATGGCTCTTTAATATTATTTGGTTTGTCGGCTATGCGATCCTTTTATTAGTAGTAAGACCAGGGCAGGGAGCAATGCCTGATATGATATGGCAAGGATAGAAACCACTTTAATAACTGTCCCTCAGGGGTTGCATGGATTACTAGAATTTGGTATGATATGTGTAATAGGATTTATTGTATTTTAAAATGATTGAAGGTTGGAGTTATGATGATGGCAATCTAGAGAAACGTAAGTTATGTCTAGCATGTTTTAGTAAGGCAGGATTGGGAATAAATAAATCCATCTATGAATTTTGTCAAGACTATATTGAGTCAGGTAAGTTAGAACAATTCCTACCTACCCAACAAAATAATATGTTACAAGATGAAGTAAAGAAATACGATGGTGACTATCTTCGTATGACATGTGACGCTATAATGAAAGAGTATAATAATAGATGAAAGTTGTAATCGTTGGTGGTGGTACTGCTGCATGGATGGCAGCTGCTGCACTCGCAAAAACATTTCCACATTATAATATCACCTTGATTAAAGGTGGTGACCCTATCGGAGTGGGTGAATCTACAACTCCTCACATCAATCAATACCTAAAGTATATGGGTATAGATGATAAGACATTCTTATTAGCAGCGAGAGCAACATATAAATCATCATCAAGATTTGAAAACTTTACTGAGTTAGACCACGTTTTCCATTATCCTAATGGACAATCACAGGCAATAGGTTTAACTGATGCTACCTTCCATGATTGGATGTGTGCAAAGGCATATGGACTCCAACCCCCTCCCTTTGCTGATGTCTTCATGCCGTTCGTAACGGTGGCAGAAGAAAAGAAGATGCCAATTAATAATTCTCTACTCTTCCCTTATGATTTATCTAAAGACAGGTCATTCCACATCGATGGAAGTAAATTCTCTGCCTATTTACAAGAAACTTTTTGTAGTAATGTTAGAGTGGTCGATAGTGAAGTTAAGTCGGTTAGTTATAAAGCAGGAAGAATACAATTTATCACTGTGGAGAGAGGAGAGACTGACCTCAGGAACCCGCAAGTTGACGCAGATCTCTATCTCGACTGTACTGGGCAAAAATCTACACTAGGTGGTGCTATGACTCGTTGGATAGATTTCCCTTCTATCCCAACAGACACTGCTGTTATAAGAAAGAGAGAATATACTGATAAAGATAAGGAGATGGTACCATACACCAACGCAAAGGGTATGAGTGCAGGATGGATGTGGACTATCCCAACGTGGGATTATATCTCAGAGGGATATGTATTCTCATCCAAGTATAGGTCACCCGAAGGTGCTATGCATGAGTCAGGTCTCCATAATGGTAAGGTAATTAAGTTTAGAAATGGTAAGCAGAAGGAAGCATGGGTAGGTAACTGTGTGATGATAGGTTTATCATATAGTTTCATTGAACCATTAGAATCTACCTCATTATTCTCAGCACACCATGGTATCCTTGCTCTCTGTGATAGTTTGAGAGAGGAACCTGGTATTAATAAGTTTATGAAGGACAGGTTCAATCATAATATGAATGAGCATGTTGAAGGGTGGAAAGAGTTTGTTGAAGCACACTATTACTATTCTCGTAGGACAGACACAGAATTTTGGGAGGAAGCAACCCAGAGGACACACTATGAACCCAAGGGTGCTCACGATTTAGTCCGATTCCACATGGTAGGGGGTGATCCAGTTCAACATGAGGCACAACCCATACTTTACATTTTGGGCGGGGCAGGTTATACTACAGTTAGGAAGAGGTCATATCAGTATTTTGATTATCCTTCTGTCTCCTCTAAAAAGGTTGATGAATGGGTACATCTTTACGAAAGACGCAAGAAACTTGCTGAGTCTCTACCTACAATGTATAAATATCTAAAGGAGAACTTCTACTCATGAACATTCTACCAGAAATCTTTGACAAGCAAGCCAAATTTAAACCTTGGTTGTGGGAGAAGTATGGAGATACTTTTGACGATGAAAAGAATCGTAAGAAAAGTAGAGAGAAGGAAGCAGAGTTGAAGTATCAGAAAGATCGTATGATGCACGGTAAGAAAAAGACTGGGCATTCAAAAGACTCTCCAACATACAAACAGTTTGTTGCTAAAGCAAAGGCAGGTCCAGGTTTAAAGAGAGGAGAGGTCAAGAGATACGATAAGAAGAAAAAGAAATGGGTGAGTAACAAAGACTAATGACTATATTATTCATTGTTACATCAGGTATCCTGATATATTATGCTATGATGTTAATGTCACAGGGATGGACAGCAATGGATCAACCACCAGAGAAACCTAAACTTCATCCTGAGATGCAGGAGGTGAAGAATGGTGAGGAATTATTAGTAGTTAACTTCGCCAAGATTAATCCACGAGACCCATTACATCAAGCATTGGAAGATAGAATGATGCAAGGTCAGATAGATGACCCATGGGATGACGAAGATGATGATGACGATGGTGGAGCATTAGTACCAGCAATTAGGAAATAATATGGAAGATGATCCTTGCTCATTCTTATGGGATACAGGAGAGGAAGAGTGGTCTTCCTCACAAGACTCAGGTGACATCTTATTCGATGATGAACCTGTAATGAAACTAGATTTTAACGATTACAAATGACTTACTTTGCACCAGATAAGATTCCTTATGATGCATGGTTTGACCCAGAAATAGACCCTATGGATTTAGCACCAAGTAGTTTCGAGCCTCAAGATGAGAGTGACGAAATAGAAAACGAAAAGACCATGCATGAGAAGATGTATGAGATTGCAACGTCTAAGTATAATCCGTTTGCAGTAGGTGGAAGCGAATCAATACGAGACAAAAGAAGAAGTGGCACAGACCCCTCTTGACAAAACTTTACAAAGCATATATAGTGTTAGTGTCTTCGGACATTTCATCTTACCCCTAACCAAGACCATGGGGATTCCCTATCGGGATTAGTCTTATCATACCGCACACAAATGTTCTTTTAATTTCAATGACTTCTATCTCAAGAAGAGAGCAAGGTTTATTGTCAGGATGGAGTGAGTTTTGTGAGTGGGTTACGAGTACAAACAACCGCATTTATGTTGGTTGGTTTGGAGTTCTTATGATTCCATGCTTGTTAGCTGCTGCTACTTGCTTTATCGTGGCATTTATTGCTGCTCCTCCCGTAGATATCGACGGGATTCGTGAACCAGTTGCTGGTTCATTCATGTATGGTAACAACATCATCTCTGGTGCTGTAGTTCCATCTTCAAACGCTATCGGATTACACTTCTATCCCATCTGGGAAGCTGCCACTGTAGATGAGTGGTTGTATAATGGAGGTCCATATCAGTTAGTAATCTTCCATTTCCTTATCGGAATCTCTGCTTACATGGGTAGACAGTGGGAGTTATCATACCGCTTAGGTATGCGTCCATGGATCTGTGTAGCATATTCTGCTCCAGTATCTGCTGCATTCGCAGTATTCTTAGTGTATCCTTTCGGACAAGGATCCTTCTCTGATGGTATGCCTCTAGGTATATCAGGGACATTCAACTTTATGTTTGTCTTCCAAGCAGAGCACAACATATTAATGCACCCCTTCCACATGGCAGGTGTAGCAGGTATGTTTGGAGGAGCACTCTTTAGTGCTATGCATGGTTCTCTAGTTACTTCTTCTCTAATCAGAGAGACAACAGAAACAGAGAGTCAAAACTACGGTTACAAATTCGGACAAGAGACAGAGACATATAATATTGTTGCTGCTCATGGATACTTCGGTAGATTAATCTTCCAGTATGCATCATTCAACAACAGTAGAAGTCTTCACTTCTTCCTTGCTGTATTCCCTGTAGTCTGTGTATGGTTAACCTCTATGGGTATCTGTACAATGGCATTCAACCTTAACGGTTTCAACTTCAACCAAAGTGTCGTAGATGCTAACGGTAAAGTTGTTCCTACATGGGGTGACGTGCTTAACAGAGCAAACCTAGGTATGGAAGTTATGCATGAAAGAAATGCACACAATTTCCCACTCGACCTTGCTGCTGCTGAGTCAACACAAGTTGCTTTAACAGCACCATCTATCGGTTGACATAGATACTTACATATAATACAATGGAGACCTAAGGGTCTCCTTTTTATTGCAATGAATTATAATATAGATCCAATCTATCCTACCCCTGTCTACTGGGCATACGTTGATAACTTTAACATCATACAGAAGGAGTTACAATCAACAGTAGATAAGATAGACTTCAAAGGTGTCCAAGGATGGGGCACGACTCACCTACTATCTGACCCAGACTTTAGAGAGAATGTGTTAGAGAAGTATGAGTGTAATATTTTTATAGAAGAATTAACTAAACATTTAAAACAATATCTGTATACTATTAACTATGGTGAGCCAGGTCAGTGGAAGATACAAGACTCTTGGTTTGCTAAGTTTAATAAAGGACACTATGCACACATCCATTCACATGGACATGCAGATATAGCAGGAGTATATTATTTCCAGACTAACAATGAGGATGGTACTATATTCTTTGAAGCACCATCAAAATGCATGGCTAATGCTAAGTGTTATAGACCACCAAGATATGAGCAGAGGGCTGAAGCAGGTAAGATATTATTTTTCCCTGGTTGGTTAGAGCATGGAGTTACAACCAACACATCAGATGAAAGTAGAATAAGTTTATCATTTAATATATGGTTAGAAGCATCGGGTGGCAGTGAAACATGGAGAGAATAGGTATCATAGGTAAAGGATTAGCAGGTGTTATCACTGGACTAATTTGGAAGACCCATCTACCTGAGTGTGAGGTGACTATCTATCACGATGGTTCACCAATTGAACCTGTAGGGTCAGGGTCATGGCCTAACATCTTAAGACTATTAAATGAGGTTGGTTGGTATCATCCTAAGCATTGGATGACATGGGATAGGATGGACTTCGACCAGACTCCTAAGACAGGTATATTATATGAGGGATGGGGTTACAACCATAGATGGTTCCATGACTTTGGTATCAGTGAGTATGCTATGCACTTTGACCCCGAAGCATTCACAAACTATTGGTGTAAGTCAGGTCTGTTTAATGTAGTAGAGGAGCATGTAACACCTGATGACTTAATGGATGATTGGATCTATGATTGTAGTGGGACACCTGATAATTTTGACAACTATTATACTCTAGAGAATCCATTGGACAGTGTGGTATTAGGTAACACCTTACCCATTAAGAGTGAAGTTACCAGGGCAGTCGCCACCCCAGATGGATGGTGCTTTGAGATTCCTCTTCGTAGTAGTACTACTTATGGGTATCTTTATAGTACTACTACAACAAAAGACGAGGTAGCGGTGAAAAACTTCCGTGACCTATTTAAAGTGGCCGAAACCAAGACTAGGAGATTCAAAAACTATTGTGCGAAGATGCCAGTAGTTTCTGATAGAGTATTTCTCAACGGAAACAAATACTTTTTTATTGAACCACTAGAGGCGACAAGTATCACAGGGTATATGTATTGGGTGGATAGTACCATAGAATATATCAGAGGGAAGCAAACGAAGGAGCAGATAGTCTCTGATAACTTGGAGATGATTCAACAGAATAGTAACTTTTTATTGTATCATTATCAGTATGGGTCTAAATATAATAGCCCCTTCTGGGATTATGCGAAAACGCTGACAGTAAATGACATAACATTCTGGAATCTGATCAGTGATTCATTTAAAGGTGACTGGAAGGCTAAACTTAATAACAATTACTCCTATTTCAATCATCATTCTGTTATAATGGCTCACTATAATCTCATCGGTAATAACTTTGAGGATATGTTAAAGACTAAGTTAAACAAATGACAATTCTATTATTACTAGGAGCAATCACTGCAACAACAGCGATGCTCTGTTACTATGACCCAAATTTTAACCCCTAAATATTCATAGGTTATTATAATTATACATGGCTCATGGTCAGTCCATAAGAGACATAGTACAGCGATGTTACACAGGGTCAGTGCCTAATGCACCTAACCCACTTGATCAATTAAACCCTAACATCCCTGCCGAAGCAACAACTGGACCCGTAGCACCTACAGTATCTCCTGCTGAACTAATTCAAAACTTAGTTGGCAGGTGTTATAGTGATCCACCTGGGTTGATGCCTAACCCACTGGACTCACAGTTTCCTACTGTTCCTTTTGTAGCACCAGAAGTTGAGCCTATTCCTACACCTGCTGAAGTCATTCAGAATTTGGTGCAGAGATGTTACCCTGACCTACCTACATTAGAACCACCCCCTGATGACCTACCTGATATGTACGATGGGTCATGGGACTTAGGTATTCTTAAGGAAGTTACAGACCTCGTTGGTATTCCTTTACCTATAAAAGACACCAAGATAACACTAGACCCTATCAAACCTGGTGTTCCTTGGATGAAGATAAGATTTGGTGGTGATGATGACCAGTGTGACATCGTAAGAGAGATGTTATCTAAAGATCCAACCTCACTCACTGAGTTGGAGGATGGATTCTGGCAAGACAAAGATGGAGAGAAATATTATTGTCCTGATGACCTAGGTCAAGGAGATCCCTTTGATGATTGTGTAAGGAATGCACTTGAGTGTATGTTTAGACCTTACTTTGGTGGTCAATGGAAACCTCCTGCTGCAAACTGTAGTAGTTACTGGCCTAATGGATGGAGTGGTAACAGAGATGAGATATGTGTAGAGAATTGTTTCCCTGATAGACTGCCAGTTTATGAGTCAACGTATGGCTCAGGGACATTATCAACATCATTTGATGGCTCAGGTAATATAGTTGCTACTGGTAGTGGTAGTGCTGTTGTGGTACTATGTCTGCAATGGAATGATAATCCCAACACCTATGGCGTTGCCATTAACAGCATTCAGATTGGTGGACTGACGTTCACAAGGTCAGGTAGGTCAGGTGAGCAGTATGAAACACTACAACTCACTGGTCCTGGGACTACATCAATTACTATGAATGGTAACTCTGGTGGGTTTACTATTGTTGATAACGGTAGAAGAATATGTATGAAAGACTTGGATGGTAACGATTGTAATGCTAACTTCACTATCGTATCTACTAACAACGGTGCTGACCATGCATACCATACACAATCGACTCCTCCACCAGGATATGTCTTAACCAAACAGACCCCAGTCTTTTGGGTATTAAAAGATGAAATAAAAGGTGTAACTGTACCACTATTCAGATATTTTAGTAACACTCAGGAAGATACATTCTTAACTACTAACCCAGGTCAACCTGATAGTCCTGGTGCAGGTGAGAGAGTGACTATGGATAATAGTGACATGGTATTCCAAGAGGTAATAGGACATGTCTTTGAGACATCTAATAAGATGTCCAGTTATCTAGCAGAGAAGGAGACAGCAGCACCATTGCATAGATTATGGAGTCCTGATCCATTTAACCACAAGTATACTATCACTGGTGATTTTACAGGTGGTGTGCCAGTGCAGGTACCAAACAAGTGGGTGTATAAGATACCTTCAGACCCTAAGGGTGACTTGCAGATAAAGATGGACGTGGAGCATGGAAATGCAGGGTATCGAAATACTATGGGATTCTATCTTGCAAATGAGAATGGTCCACAGTGGGGTGTGATTACTCAACCACTCATAAGGAGTGGAGTTAACCTTACCGTGTCAACTATACCTAGTCAGCAATTACAAAACTTTGCAGGTGGTACCATGGGTTTCTTCCTCATATCTAATGGTGCACAAGTTAATCCAACCTTCCAAGTCAACCAAGTCATTGATTTTGAACCACTAAATGCTCCTTACAGTGGAGGATTCAGAGGCACAGGTATTAATTCATCTCAGAGTAACTACTGTCTCTTTGGTGACAACGAGTGGAATCCTATGAAGAAGGATCAAACCAAGTGGCATGGTAGAAGTCATCAATTCTGGGAGGACTTGATAGCAGGTGATGATGATTACAATGACCTTAAGATATGGCATGATGTAAGATATACTTTTGATGGTTACACATACGAAGGTATTCAATGCTATGTGTATCCTACTGCTGCACCTGAGAAAGTCTTTAGGAAATTAAATAACGAGACCAAGTGTGAGAGCCGCATCATTACCCAGTCATTCAAGACAGTTATAATGAGAAGGCAGGATTGTGGTACCAAACTACCTACCTTCCAATCAAATGACGTTGACTGGGAGTGTGGTGAGTGTAATGGTGCTTACTCAACCGAGTTGAATAAGACTCAGACTATAGCAGCAAAGGCAGGTGGTACCTTCCGAATGATATCGATGGGTGGAATCACAGGTGGACTGCAAGGTGACTGCACTAAGTTTACTATAAAAATGCAGAAGAATGGTGTAGATTTATTCACCAAACAATTTGAAGCAAAGTATTGGCCTAACATAGGTGCAGACTTATGGGATGGTGATATATCATTAAGTCCTAATGATACTCTTACCTTTGAGGTCGTAAGTATTGACACAGGTCCAGTTACAGGTGACATATCATTAGAGCTTGCCATGTTTGACAAGGCAACTAATAACTTTGACAGTGTGTTTAAGTTACAATTAGGTACCGTCTCTGGTGATGATGTCCAAGGATCGACAGCAGGTAACCCAACTAATAATCCTATCAATAAATCTGACGTGGGATTTGTCCAAGGATTTGCTATGCAATTCCGTCCTACTAATAGACAGGAGTTTGAGTGGGAGCCTGGATCTAAGTGGAGTGAGACTTGGAATAATGATAACACTCCAGACCCTGGCTATCCATGGACTAATGTATGGTCAGGTGGTGTACCAATCGCTATGCATGGTACCAACCAAGCAAACCCAGACATACCAGGCAACAGCAGGTATACTAACAACCCATTGATGCCTAACATTCCAGGAGGATACATTGATACAGGATATACTTTCGATAAGTCTGATTACTTCAGCGATACAATTCTACCTTCATATAATTACAGAAACCTTACAGGTGTTTACAACCACCTCTTAGAGGAGCATTTAATTACTAGGTTTGAAACACTGAGTGGTAGTAGTATCCCTAGCAGTCAGAAAGATACATTGTTAACGAGTGCTCCAACTACGTTTGCAAAGCTAGGACTGCCATGGTATACTGTAGGTCAGAATAAGACTGCGGGTTATCAGACAGATGTTAACTTTGTATGGGATGGATGGCAACAGACACCAACTGTAAGAGATACATACTTCTCACCCATCACATTCATACATGACTATACTCTTGATAACTATCATGGCACAGGTGGATCCAACTACGCTGATGCATGTAAGATACGTGTAGGAATAACATTCTATCCAGTATATTTTAATGCTACAGGGTCTAGGACAGTCCATTACTGGCAAGCAGTTATAAATCCCATGGAAATTATAAATACTGGCTCAGGTTACACTGAAGCATGTGAATTTATATTGACATGGCCTCCAGTAAGAGAACCTGCTGTTGAAGATGCAACGCAGACACCTTACTTCCCTGACCAAGAGGCAGGGTTTAAGATGCCTAGTCGTCCGTTACTATCATGGTTTGAGGATGACATCTTAGTTAAGAGGACAGCTAAGGAAGCAATCTATCAGGAGTCACACAACAAAGACTCAATGCTATGGTATCTTTCATCAGACTCTACTAAGTTTAGAGTTAAGTTTAAAATAATAATCACAGAGGTATCAACATAATGTCAAATGGTTTTGCAGCAGAGAGGTCGTTAGAGAAATCATCTAAAGAGTTAAGGACACTTAAGAGAATCATCGAGAAGTATAAGGATGACCCTAAGGGTAAGAAGAAGATGCTCAAGAAGATGCAGAAGTATTGGAGGAGTCCCCTTGCCGAAGTGAAGTCATTGGAATACAAACCGAAGGGTGATAGTTGGACACCCCCAGAAGATTTGCAGGACAATTTGAAACTGATGGCCGAATATATTGACCCAAGAAAAGAAGAGGGTGAGGCCGATCCAGAAACTGTCCTAACAGATGACCAAGAGCAGGAGTTACGTGCTATGATGACAAAAACAGACAAGAGAGATGATTAACCTCGATGAAAAATTTCACCACTACTTAGAACTAGGCAAGACATTGCGTATTGATGGAGTGAATGAAAGACTAAGAGGTTATGGATACCATTGCGATGGTAACGATATAAAAGGATACTACCTCACAACGGACAACTATAAGTTGTTCTATAATATGAATGAACAATTCCTTAGAATGGTCCCGATTCGGGAACTGTCACAAGGGGGTTGACAGTATCATAAACTACTGTTATTATAAATACTTCTTAACAAAGGACTCGAAAGATCGTAACCCTGTGTTGGACAAAAAAGACTCCCATGTCGGGGCAGTCTATCATCCGCAGGGTCTTTTAGTATCCTTGCGAGACACTTAAAATCAAAAATGATTAAATCAACAATCGCAGCTCTTGCTGCATCACCTCTACTACTCTCTGGAGCCGCTTTTGCTGGTCCTTATGTGAATGTAGAAGCTTCAGGTTCATATCCAGACGGAGCATACACATCTGGTACAATTGAAACAGTAATCGGATACGAAGGAGAAACTCCAGCTGGTCTTGGTTGGTATGTTTCTGGTGGTCCTACAGTAACTCACAGTGAGTCTACAGATGACTTCGGTGACGTTGAATTAGTAGGTTACCTTGGTGGATCTTACGATAAGTTCTACGGAGAGATCTCTGGAACAACTAACGAAGATGACATCGACTGGGGTGCTAAAGCAGGAGTTAAGTTTACTTTCTAAGTTAAACTCCATACAAACTAAATACAAAGGGTCACAGAGTGACCCTTTTTTCTTTCCCACTTATAATACTATGGCCGAAAAGAATCCTGGTAACACCGCCATCTATACTAGAGAAGGTTGTCCCTACTGCACAAAGATTAAGGAAGTTTACAAAAGTAAGGGATGGGGCTTTGCAGAATACAAATTGAATGTTAACTTTACTAGAGAGCAGTTTAAGAATGAGTTTGGACAACAGGCTACATTCCCTCAAGTAATCATCTCAGGACAAAAGATGGGTGGTTGCACAGAAACTGTTAAATACCTCCGAGAAAACAAGTACGTATGATGAGTGACGCTAACCCTGAGGAACTTTATACTATTATTGACAGAGCAATCGACGAAGCAATGTTCAATGGTAGATTCCTACTTAATATGAAGTCGTATCTTACTGGTAACAAGTGGACACGCAAACAAACAGGTGAATTAATTGAATCAAGTTCAATGGGTGAGTTGAAACAAGCAGTGACCGAGTTGTCTCAATACATTGCAAGGGATAAGTATATGTCTGAAGCATACACACACTTACCCAAACCACAAGCGAGAAAGATTAGGAATTACTTTGATACACTTGTCAAAGATGCAGAAGTATACTATGATACTCGTAAACCTGGTAGACCTCGTAAAAAGTCTACTAAATAAAAAAAAATAGTAAGGGAGAAATCTTATGGCAGATGTTTCATTTTTGTACATTGCATTCTTTCTAACTATAGGTAGTTTTTTCTTGGGTTTCATGCTATCATGGAACCTAAAGGAAGTCTTCGATACTTGGGTCGCTAAAGCAGACTACGCTGAAGTAGTGATGCACCCAGAGATGCAAGGTGAAGATGGACCAGTAGAACCTTCCGAGTTGATATACTTGCGTATTCACAACGAAGATGATATACTTGATGATGACGACGAATAAGTTATGAAATTAATGATTTCTGAGGTACTTCAGAAGGCACATAATGCAAAGACGAAGGCACAAAAGATAAAAATATTACAAGACAATAATACTCCTGCACTCAGGTCAATATTTGTTATCAATTTTGATGATAGTTTAGAGGCACGTGTTCCATTAGGTGAGGACGTACCTTATCGTAAGAACGATGCACCTAAGGGCACAGAGCATACATTGTTAGAGAAAGAAGCAAGTAAACTATACTATTACTTCGTAGGTGGTGCAGATAATGTATCTACTATGAAGGTAGAGGGTATGTTTATCAGACTACTTGAAGGACTCCATGATGATGAAGCACAGGTAGTAATTAAAGCAATCAACAAGACACTTCATAAGAAATACCGTATTACACATGCAGTAGTCAAGGAAGCATTTCCTTCTATTGAATGGGGTGGTAGAGGTAAAACATATGCTGTGGTATAACAATGAAATTAACTGATGAGCAGATTGCTGAGGTAAACTCTAAAGGTTTAGGGTGTTCCGTTATTAAATCTGGTATCTCACCTGATGCTGCTAACGATAAGACGTTACCAACTAATGCGTATCTAATGGAGTTAGCAAAGGACGGTGAGACTTGGTTTGATCTTGTTATGGGTAACTCAGTTGATATATTTGACACATACTATGACATGCTAGGTGATGTCATTAAAAAGATGTCCTACACTAAGGGCACAAGATCTCCAGGGATGTATACTAATCCCTCAGCAGCAAAGAAACCTAAGAAGAGTAAAAAATGACAGACCCAACGTATAAAGCATCACTACTCAAACTTCTCAAGGAGTTAGCATACAAGAAGGGTAACTTCAAACTATCATCTGGTAAGGAGACTGAGCATTATATTAATTGTAAACCTGTCACATTATCATGTGAAGGTAACGCACTTCTATCTACCTTGATGGTAAAGAAGTTAGACGAAGGATCCTCAGCAGTAGCTGGTCTTACTCTAGGTGGTGACCCATTGGTTGTGGGTGTAGCACAGAGAGCATTCTATAGAGGAGGACACATCGATGCCCTTATTATTAGAAAGAATCCTAAAGACCATGGGACTAAAGAAGTAATTGAAGGTCTGAAACCTGAGAAAGGTGCGGTCATTACGGTATTAGAGGATGTAACTACCACAGGTGGTAGTGCTATGAAGGCAGTAAATATACTAAGAGGTGCGGGTTATACGGTTAACAAGGTGGTTGCTATCGTTGATAGGATGGAAGACCATAAGATATGGGAGCACAATAAGATAGAGTTTGTATCCCTGTTTAAATTGGAGGATATAATAGAATGACAGTATACTTTGACCCTAGGAAACCTAAGAAATCTCCTGAGGAAATGACAGAAGAGGAAAAGAATTATGAGTTGGGGAAATCAGTTGTGACAGCAGTTGCTAACTTAACAGTAGTACCACTGGTTCTTATGCTAGTATGGAATGCAGTCATACCAGGCATCTTTGCCTTACCTACATTGACATACTTTAGTGCACTAGGTTTGTATGTAATCGCTAAACTATTATTGAAGACACATGACTAATTCACATCCATTGAGTGACAAGTTAGAAGATAAGATAACTAATGAGACGTATGGTTTATTCCCAACACCTGTTAGTAAATTCTCAGTACCTAACCATGAAGAGTTGAAGAAGGAGATACTTCTATGGATGAAAGACAATGAGATACTTAAGAAATCTGGCAGAGAAAGTATCACACACAATGTAGTGCAGGTAGGAGAAAATAATAAACTATTGAGAGATTTACCTGATGTTGCAGCTGCATTTGAAAGTGCTGTTGTCCTACACAATGACAACTCTATGCACTATAAGTTTAACCTAGGTGTTAATGAATCATACTTAGAGATAGCACAAGAGGGAGCAATCTATGCACCCCATGAGGTATCAAACTGTTTGTATCATTCAATCTACCTTGTTAACTTTGACCAGAATAAACACAGCAGTTATAAGTGGAGAAAGAATGTAGGGTCAAATCATTATCCTATAATGCAGGTAGATTCTAGTCAGATTACTCCATATAATATGACAGAAGCTACATTTAATATGAGTGAAGGTGATATTATAACCTTCCCTGCTAATTTAACCTTCGGTTATGATAGTAACACTGCAAATGAATTGTTTACTATCAGTGCTAATATAGTTCCTACTACTGAAAAAGAATGACTAAAGTATGTTTAGTGAGTGTGACTCCCGATGCGGAGAAAACTATAGGATATGTTGCAAGAGTATCTAATCCAAACAATCAAGACAACCCTAAGGTAGCAGGACTACTAGCGTATTGTATTGAGCATGGACATTGGTCCATCTTTGAGCAAGCACACATGACGTTGGAGATTAATACGACACGTGGTATTGCAGCACAGATACTGAGGCACAGGTCATTCACATTCCAAGAGTTTAGTCAGAGATATGCTGATGCTAACCTACTTGAGAAGCCAGTGATACCTGAGCTACGAAGACAGGACACCAAGAATAGACAGAATAGCATCGATGACATTCAAGAAACGACGAAGGCATTTTTACAAGGCCGAATCTCTCAGTACTTTGCTGAAGGGATGGATCTATACAATGAATTACTCCGTGAGGGGATTGCGAAGGAGTGTGCGAGATTTGTTCTCCCGCTAGCTACACCAACCAGAATCTACATGACTGGCAGTGCTAGGTCATGGATGCACTACATACAGTTACGTACTGCTAACGGTACACAGAAGGAGCACATGGACGTAGCAAACCTATGTCGAGACCACTTCATCTGTAACTTCCCTACAATATCTAAAGCATTAGGATGGTGTCCTGATGTAGAGGACTGCGATTGCAGTTATGATGATACATGGGGAGACACACAACCTTGTTTACGAATAGACTAATGCCAACATATCCAGTAATAAATAATAAAACAGGGGAGACTAAAGAACTTTCCATGTCTATATCTTCTTATGATGAGTGGAGGAAGGACAATCCCGACTGGGATAAAGACTGGTCCAAAGGGACTGGTGGAGTTACATATGGAGATCCGAAACAATCAGATGGATTTAAAGAGGTAATGAGTAAAGTCCAAGAGAAACATCCAACTGCGAACCTGTCGAGGTACACATAAATTATGCCAGTACGTAAGAAGAAGAACGGCAACGGTAATGGTAACGGAAACGGTACCGTATCAAGAGCAATGAAGAAGAAACCGCCCATCAATCTTGAGCATCTCAGGACTATAACTCCATTGACAGACCATCAACAAGATGTCTTCAATGCGTTTGCTGATGGAAAGAATCTTGTATTACATGGTGCAGCAGGTACTGGTAAGACATTTATCAGTCTCTACCTAGCACTACAGGCAGTATTAGAACCATCTTCTCCATACCAGAGAGTATATATTGTTAGGTCTCTTGTCCCTACAAGAGAGATCGGATTCCTACCAGGTGATGAGGAAGACAAGTCTAACCTATATCAGACACCATATAAAAACATGGTGCGATATATGTTTAACATGCCTGATGAAGGAGCATTCAAAGTATTATATGAAAACCTAAGAAACCAAGGATCAATAGACTTCTGGTCTACTTCTTTCTTGCGTGGCATAACACTTGACAGAGCCATTATAATAGTAGATGAGTTCTCTAACCTAAACTTCCATGAGTTAGACAGTATTGTCACTCGTGTTGGTCAGGATAGTAGAATTATATTCTCAGGAGACTACATGCAGTCTGACCTAGTAAAACAACAAGAAAGGTCAGGAGTCTTAGACTTTATGAAGATTACTCAGTCAATGGATGCATTTAGTTGCATCGAGTTTGATATAAGTGATATAGTAAGGTCAGGATTCATTCGAGAATACCTGATAACTAAAATTAATATGGGTTTTGATTAATGTTTAAACATATAGGTCCAGCAGTTCCCATAAAAGAACTGCAGACTCGTACCATGGACTCTGGTCGTTTCTATAAGATAGATAGTGCCTGGTTGCCAAGTGTCACAACGGTTGTGTCAAACGCAACTAAAGATGGTATACTGAAGTGGCAGAAGCGAGTTGGTTTCGCTGAAGCAGAGAAGGTCAGACGTGCGTCAGCATGGAGAGGCACTCAGTACCATAACTTAGTGGAGCATTATCTTAACAATGAATTGGAAAAAATTGAGGAAAGCGAAGGTCTTCCCACGTACCTTTTTAGGTCTGCTCGTGAGACTCTTGATAGGATTTCTGATGTTGTTGCTATTGAAGCCCCTCTTTTCTCTCGCAATTTGGGTATTGCTGGCCGTGTTGATTGCATTGCCAGCTTTGATTCTGAACTTGCTATTATAGATTTCAAGACAACAAAGAATCTTAAGAAGGAAGAACACCTAGAGAAATTCTTTGTGCAAGAAGCAGCATATGCTTACATGTATTATGAGATGACAGGTGTGGAGGTAGATAAACTTGTTACCTTATCTGTTGCTGAAGATGGTACTACTCAGGTAGTGCAGAAATATGATAAGATACCTTACATAGATACCCTCATAGATTGGATTAAATTATACCATGAAGAAATCGGAACTGATACACTATAGACTTCAAGCAATGCTACGAGAGAATACCTTCAGTGATTTGGAATACTTGGGTGTTAAAGAAGATAGCATTGGTATCCCACAGCATTGGTATAATATTGGTGGACATGAGGTACCAGTTGATTCTATAGAAGAGTTAGAGAGTGTAGATGAAGAGTGATGTCCTAAGCGTACCATTCTATAAGTTCTACTACCCTGAGGAGAAGAGAGATGGTGTGCTACAGACCCTTAAGGGTCTTAGCTACAGACACAATGACACCAACTGGATTTGGGATGGGGTACCTTTGGATGGTGTAGGAGGCAGTGACCTCTATAATATACCTGACCTCAAGGATCTTTTCGACTGGATGCAAGACTGCATGGCCGAAATCGAGGAAGATATGGGTATCACTACAAATATGGTGTGTAATTCTGCATGGGCTAATCTAAATAAGACTGGGGAGTGGTTCTTTGACCACACTCATTCAAATTGTTTTATGTCCAGTAACTATTACGCATCAGGTGATTACAATGACGTAACACATTGGGTGCATCCTAATCCATGGTTTCACTACTCTAATATATGGCCTTGCGGTGCATGGACAGAGGAGAAATACAACCTAGTCCACAATGAACCTACCGAAGCAGGTAAGTTTATTGTATTTCCACCTGCTATACAACACAGAGCATTGCCAAATACATCTAAAGATGATAGAATAACCATAGCAGCAAATTGGTTCCCCACAGGACTAATTAATGCAAGTGGAGTATCCCACCTAAACGTTAAAGTTATACAATGAAAGAGATAGAGGATAAGTTTATGACACAGGGGAAGTTTACTTCGCTTGTAGAGGACAGACATAAAGCAAGCAACGGACTAATCAATTATATTGAAGCAGTAGCTTCTGTGTGCGAAGAGTTTGATATAGAGGTAACTACAGTTGGTAAACTGATATCTAAACCTCTAAAAGATAAGATTAAATGGGACGCACAGCAACTTAATTATATTAAACGGACAAGTAGAGGCATTTTAAACCTATGAAGGACGACTTTTTTAAATCAGAAGTAGTGCAGGAAGAATTGGAAGAGATTCAAGCATGTTATACTGAACTCTTGAAGATGTCATCTGGACTCAAGGAATTTTCTCCATCAGAGAGACTAGACCATATTGAGAAGACATTAGAGTTAGTAGCAAAGCAGAAAGTATTCTATGCACGGTTACAATTAGCTGCAAACGAGTTACAGGATGATGACAGTGCTAAAGCAATTAAAGAAAGGATTGACATAATGAGCGATCAGCAGTATAGTACTGGTATGAATCTTATGGTTGTCCTTGATAGTATGGAGCAGAAGCTACGTACATGGAGACAAGAACTAAAGGAGCAGGGAGTTGAAAATGGATAAACGACAGGTTACTGTAACTTTTCCTAAAGAAGAGTTATATATCCTGGAGGATCTCCAACAACTCAAGGAGGACTACGATATTAACGTGTCTAAGTTCCTCAGACGTGCCATAAAGACTGCTGTCAATGAGCATCGCTCAAAGATGGATGGTCATTGGCCTAAATAGTACGCTACTATAATCCAGTAGCAAATATCACAATACAATTACGGAGACAAATACAAATGTCATTTTCTAGCCTAAAGAAAAAGTCTGGTACATTCGCCAAACTAACTCAAGAGATTGAGAAACTATCTAAACCTCAAGGGCAAGGTGGTCCTGATGAAAGACTCTGGAAACCAGAGGTAGATAAGTCAGGTAATGGTTATGCTGTTATTAGATTCCTTCCTGAGCCTGAAGGTGAAGACCTTCCATGGGCACAAATTTGGAGTCATGCATTCCAAGGACCAGGTGGTTGGTATATTGAGAACTCTCTCACTACACTTAACCAGAAGGATCCTGTGGGTGAATTGAATAGGACACTATGGAATAGTGGACTAGATGCTGATAAAGATACTGCTCGTAAGCAAAAGCGTAAGCTATCTTACTACAGTAACATCTATGTTGTTAAGGATCAACTACATCCAGAAAATGAAGGAAAAACATTCCTTTACAAGTATGGTAAGAAAATCCATGACAAGATTGCTTCAGCAATGCAACCTCAATTTGAGGATGAGACACCAATCAATCCCTTTGATTTGTGGAAAGGTGCTAACTTCAAGATCAAGATCCAGACCATTGGTGGATACTGGAACTATGATAAGAGTGAGTTTGATGTACCAAGCACGTTAGGTGATTTTGATGATGAAAAACTTGAGAAGATTTGGAAGTCACAATACTCTCTTAAAGAGTTTACTGACCTTAAGAACTTCAAGAGTTATGAGCAGTTATCTGCCAGATTGAATTTAGTATTGAATAAAAGCACTAAAGCAACCGTCCAATCTAATGAGGAAGACGAAGAATTAGTTGCATTTGATAGTCCAGTTGTTAAAGCGGACCCTACACCCACCAAAACCAGTGGATTTGGTGCTAAAATAGAAGAAATAGAAGAGTCAGGTGATTCACCAGATTTATCCTATTTCGCTGCTCTAGCTAACGAAGACTAATGAAAAAACTATTAATGATTCCCATCCTCCTTATTGGTGTTGCTACACCGATTAAGGCAGAAGCACTAACTTGGAAAGAGTTTTGGGAACCATTTGTAGAATCATATCATTATGGACATGATCATGGATCTGGACATTGGGAAGATTGGAGGTATGACCACTATCACGGTGGTCACCACCATCATCACCGTCCAAGACGGAGAAGAGTCTGTGAGAAACTCATAACTGAGAAGGAATGGGTAAGAGGGGGCAACCCGCATGGTCGTGGCTACTGGCACGAACACACTAGACTTCACACATATTATTGCTAATTCAGATCAAGAAAAACCCCCGAAAAAATCGGGGGTATTTTTTTGCCTGGAGGGTCGAGTAGGTATTAATGCCTACTCCTAAAACAATGGTATCCGCAACGTTGTGGATTGTTTTTATCCTTAACTGCACGAGTATTCCATCCTGGAGGTGCACTAGGACGACCTTTTCCTTCTTTCATTTCTTGTTGAGTCTTGATTACGAAGAACTCATCAGTAGTTTTCCATGGTAAAGTTGCTACTCTACCCTTTCTATCGTTAAACGATTCAAAATCTGTGGAATCGAAATTTAATTCGTATGCTTGCATCTTGGACATATTTGGGGTTACTGCTGTTATTATATAGGCAATACGAGTAAAATGCAAGCTGATATATTACCGTGTCCCTTCCTGACACAAACTTTATTAAGGAATCGTAACATTACCCACTTCCATACTGGTTAGAAGTCGTGGTTGGGGAATCATTAGTTGTTGAAGTTGTTACTGTAACCGAAGAATCTGATAATGTTTGTCCTTCTCCTATAGTTGCAGCAGATGTGTCAAACGTCCTAGAAGAGTAATCTTGCTCTGAAGCAAAATCAATAGTACTGTCTAAACCAATATTTGTGACGTATGCCTCTTTAACAGTTACGAATTGCTCTTGGACGGTATTCTTCGATTTCTTGGCATTTGTCTCTTCGTTAGTTTCGCTATTTGGAAGATAATCGACCAAATTCTTAAATTCCTCTACAAACCCACCTAAGTATTGTTTGCGTAAAAGGTAAATATTGCGTTTATAGTTATTTCTCTCAGATTCGTAATCATAGACAGAAATGGGTCTTACGGTATCTGCCTTTCCTACCACAGTACCGTCAGGACGTGTATATGACCAATTTTCAGGAACTTCCATTCCTGGTTTAATTAGCACTCTACCCTTTGTATCTCTAATTTTCTGAGTAACCCAATGATGGACAGAATCGGGACTTTCGTATTCTGAATCAATATATCTTTCTAGCTCATCCTCGGTCATAGGCCATTCATCGTATACATTGAGGATATTATTACAAAGTAGTACCACCCAGTCATATTGCATATCACCATAAAAATCATATGCAACCTGATCAGGTCTTTGGTTGTTTTTAATGGTATATTGAGAAAATCCCATTATAATGTCAGATAAGTCTTCACGGATCTTGATTCTTCTGAAGATATTCTTCGCAAGACTGTATGGATCAACGTTATTCTGTCTATAACTGGTTGTCCTTACATAGACCTCTGGTAGATATGAGAAATAATTAGACATTAGAAATTATTGTAATAGCCAGTGTTTTCTTCTTGTTGTTTGTCAAAAGATTCTTTTGTAAGGTAAGATGTCTCTTGGAAATCCAAGCTTAATTGATAGGCAGTAGGACCATAATCTAGGTATTTGACTGCATCTTCCATAGATCTCAATGACGTGTAATAAGCAGCACCCGCAGCTTGAAACTGCACATTTACTCTTTTACACACCATTTTGGCAGGAAACTGCATTAATGCGTTTAGGAATCCCCCACTATTATTGGGATCACTTAATTCTTCTTCTGTACCAGTAGCATCAACATATCTTACAATAGATGCTCTGAAGTATTCAGGAATGGTCAACCAGTTGGTTCCATCCTTACCAGGTAGTACTGCTTTACGCAGTGTATGAATGATATCGTATATTGTCTTTACTTCTTTGGCACTCTTTGGTACCATAGTCCAACTCCATGCATGATTCCTGAAAGTTGTACCTTTATACAACACCTCTTCATAAGGGTTGAATATTTTCTTTTGGACTAGAGCAGATAACCCTTGGGTACTGATTTGTGATCCACCCAGTGATTGTGCACCTATTACTTTATTCAAAACTTCAGATCCAGCTCTGAAACCTAACATTGGTTTACCAGACTCTGCTGCATCAGATATAGTTTGTCCAAAGTCATCAGGTAGACCACCTTCTGCTAATCCATCTATTGCTGTTTGTACCGCAGCAGCACCAACTGCACCCAATGTTACACCTTCATAATCAGCTGTATATTCTTCTTGTAGCTGATGTGGTAAATAGAGATATATGGACTGTTGTAGATCATTGTTTTGATGACCATAAATATCTAATTTAAGGTAGTCAATTACTTGGGTAGGATGAGCCGATTCATCACGGATCGCTTCCTTGCTACTAGCAGAGTGTGCTCCATATGGTTTGGCTTGGGGGAATACTAAGGTCATGTCTTATAAAGGAAAGTTCAGACCAATCAACTACAAAAAATATAAGGGTGATCCTACAAACATTATTTATAGAAGTTTGTGGGAAAAGAAATTTATGCTATGGTGTGATAGAAATGCAAACGTATTGGAGTGGGGCAGTGAAGAGATTATTATTCCTTACAGGAGTCCTCTGGACAACCGTGTTCATCGTTATTATCCAGATTTTTATGTTAAAGCAAGAACAAAGTCGGGGTTACTCGCCAGGAGTATCGTCGAAGTCAAACCTTATGCTCAGACTAAACCCCCACGCAGAGGGAAGAAGAAACCAAGGACTTTTCTAAGTGAGGTTAAAACATATAATGTAAATGCTGCTAAATGGAAAGCAGCTAGAGCATACTGTGCAGATCGTCGTATGTCTTTTCTCATTATTACAGAACATCAACTAGGAGTATGAGCGTTTTTGCCGACATAAAAGAATTAGCTGGTGGTATGCCAATGAATAAGACTTGGTATAGAGAGCAGTTACAGTATGGTCTTGAAGAGTATACAGGTGCTTTTGAGGTGGGTGATATTATATTCTTTAATTATTCAGCAGCGACACCAGATCTACCATTTTGGGATACATTTCCTATGGTACTGATAGTTGATGTTGATTATGATAAGATGCAGTTTTCAGGTGGTAACTTACATTATCTGAGACCAACTACTAGGGTAACCATAGCTGGTAACTGGGCTGATGGTGGTATTTCATTTCCTATGCGTTGCTATCATAAATACTTTATATCTAATGCTACCAGAGTGTATAGCGTCCCTCAAGAAGACCTACATGAAATGGTACCTCTACCAGTAGAGCAATTTGTTATAAGACCTAAAGGACTTGGGAAAGTAATGGAAGTACCTAGTTCAGTAATATGGAGTAGACTCAAGTGAGTACTAATAGTTTTGATAAATTTAGACAGTTGATTGGAGGAGGTAGGAAAGAACCTTCTAAATCAAACCTGTATACAGTTGATATGGCACTACCTTTCGTCTTAAGAAAGAAGGTTGATACCATTAGGACAGATTATAGAGAAGCAGTCGAATCTCTTAGTTATCTTGCTGATCAGGTAGTAGTTCCTGGTAAAGCAATTATGACTGGTACACAGAGAGATGTAGGTGTAGCAAGGAATTTCGCCTATTCTGTTAACCAGTATGGTCCTTTAAGTATTGATTTCCTTGTTACTAAAGACCAGATTCATAACACAATCTTCCAGAACTGGATGAGCTATACAGCACATGATGGAGAGAATAGGGCAACTTTTTATGATGAATATGTGACAAGTATCAACATACTTAAGTGGGAAACAGGTTCTAACGTAGTATATGAAGGTCTTACTAAAGAAGGTAAGGTAGCAAGATCCAGACTTAATAGAGTTTCAGCAGTATGGCAATTCTATGGTGCATTCCCTAAAGATATATCAGGGATGACATGGAATAACGAGCAGACACAACTACAGAAGTTGACTGTGCAGTTTGCATACGAGAGATTTAGATTCGATACAGTAGATGACGGTAAATGGGGTGGTGATACCGACTCATATATAAATGAGTTTACTGATCTTGGTAGTGCATTATCAACAGATACATCCCAGAAACAAGTTGCAAAAGTAGGTTATTAATATGATGAAAATTGAATGTCCAATCTTCAAGAGGAAGATTAAGGACCATAGTGAGTTTAAGGATTCTGCACTGATCGCTATTAACAATCAGAAGGCAAGGATACGTGCAAATGACCTTGATATTATGTCTGATTATGATATAGACAGAGATGTGCCACGTCCATATCTGGATTTTGTAGAAGATAGGATATATGATACCCTAACAGAATTTACTAGGGAGATGAAGGGTGCATTCTTTCAGGGATTTGAAGTAAGGACTTTCTTCTATCAGCAATATACGAAAGACCAATATCACAGTTGGCACTGCCATGACTGTCAATTTAGTGGTGTTTATTATTTGGATATGCCAAGTGGTACCCCTAAGACAGAGTATAGGGATCCATTTACTGATGATGTCCATGAGTTAGATGTAGAGGAGGGAGATGTGGTAGCATTTCCTAGTTTTCTTATACATAGAGCACCCCCTAACATGATAGATATACCTAAGACTATAATTTCCTTTAATTTCAATTTCTGGAATAAGGATCAACCATGTCAGTATACACGTCTAAATAGTTAACATATAATTAGTTGTTATGCCTTTACCACAGTTAGCCATACCTGAATATGAAGCTGAGATGCCTATTACAGGTCGCAAAATTACATATAGACCCTTCCTAGTTAAGGAAGAGAAATTGCTTTATCTCGCTATGGAGTCGCAAGACGACAAGCAAATGATGAAAGCAGTGAAGACAATCATTAGAAACTGCACCAACCTGAAATCCAAAGTTGAAGACCTAGCAACATTTGAGATTGAATTTATATTCTTGAAGATTCGTTCTTCAGCAGTTGGTGAAGTTAGTGAATTTAAGGTCACATGTCCAGATGATGAACAAACTCAAGTAAAAGTTGAAGTACCACTAGGAGAAGTCGATGTTGTTATTCCTGAAGGACATAACAACAAGATTGATGTTGGTGGTGGTGTTGGTATTGAGATGAAGTATCCTTCATTGGAGACTTTTGTCCAACAAAATTTAACCGATACACCTTCACTTGATGATGTATTCCAACTTGCAGCAGGTTGTATAAACCAAGTGTATGACAAGGAGGAAGTATATGATTCTTTCACTAAGAAGGAAGCACTTGATTTCCTAGAGAACCTAAACTCAGAGCAGTTTGGTAAGATCCAAAACTTCTTTGAGACTATGCCTAAGCTCTCTTATACATTAGAGGTAACTAATCCTAAGACAAAGGTCAAGTCAGAGTTGGTACTGGAGGGACTAGCAAGTTTTTTCGAGTAGCGTTAATGCATGACAGTCTTGAAAACTATTTTAGGACTAACTTCGCATTAATGCAGCACCACAAATACTCTCTGACTGAATTAGAGAATATGGTACCATGGGAACGTGATGTTTATATACAACTGCTGTTAGCTCACATCCAAGAGGAAGAGCGTAGGCAAAAAGCAGACGAAAGAAAAATGTCAATGTAGATGTCCATCCGTAGTTACGTTAAAATTAAACCTATATCCGAGAAGGGAGCTTTCACGGACGGTTTTAACGAGCTTCGTAAAGGTATTAATCGTACTGGTGCAGTTACCGAGTCTATTGGTAAGAACTATGTTGAGACACATAAACTAATAAAGTTTGAGAAAGAGTGGTTATCAGATAAGCAAGAGACAGACGTAGATACTGCTAATTTAGAAGATAAAGACGATAAGAAGAAACATAGAGGTTTTCTCTCTCGTTTTGTTCGCATGTTCAGGAGGAATAGACGAAAGGAGACTGAGAATGCAGCAGAGGAAGGTGAGAAAGATGCTGATAAGGATGTAGATAAGAAGAAGAAAGAAGCTAAAGGTCCGATGAAATCCTTTCTGGGGATGATTACTGGATTCTTAACACCTATATTCAAATTCTTCCTAGCAATGGGTGTTTTGGATTGGTTATCAAAGAGCCCAGAGAAAGCTCAGAAAGTATTTAAAGCAATATTTGCTATCGCTAAATTTGGTTGGGCGGTAGTAGGGTTTGGTATTAATAAGGTGATGGATGGTCTTACCAATCTATTTGGTAAGGGATTTGATGAAGGTCCAATTAAGAGGACTTTCAGATTTATGGGAGGTTTCCTTCAACTTGCATCTGGTATTGCAGCATTAAGGTTTGCATCCTACATGATTATGCCATGGAAGTTGATAACTGATGTTAATAGATTGAAAGATGTATTTGGTGGTCAAGCAGATCAACAGGGAGAAGCAGAAGCACAGGCAGCTTGGAGGAAGAAAGGATATAAGGATAAAAAGACAGGAGTAATATATTCAGAGAAAGAATATAAAAATATGCGTAAGTCTGCACGTCGTGCAGGTAAAGAAAATGCATTCCAACAGAGAGTAGGTCCTACTGTTAAACAGAGAGGACGTAACCTCAAAGCAGGTGCATTAAAGAAGTGGAGAAAGGGTAAGGGTATAATTGGTAAGAAGATGAAGGGGATGGGTGGTAAGTTATCTTCCCCTGGAATGATGAAAGGTGTTGCTGTTTTAGGTGGTGCAACACGTATTTTCTCAGGTATACAGAGTGGAGAGGATGCAACTGAAGCAGTAGGTGCAGGTATAGGTCAAGCAGCAGGTGGTATGTTAGGTGCTGCTGCTGGTACTGCATTATTAGGTCCATTCCTAGGTCCATTTGCACCTATTGTAGGTAATGCTATAGGTAGTTTCTTAGGTGAGTGGGTAGGTAAGACATTCTTACCATTAATTAAACCACTATTTGAACCTATTGGTAGGATGTTTAAGATGTATTGGACCATAGTTTCAGGTCTAATGAAAGAGACTGGTTACTGGGATTTCCTTTCTACATTATTCAAGTTTATTGGTAAGTTAGGTGAGTGGTTAATGTCCATAATGGGACCACTAGGTAACTTCATCAAGGTAGTGATGGGACCTGCTATATCATTGATAGGAAAGATTATTGGTATGGTTATAGGTGCTGTCAAGAATATGATAGCGTTCGCAGCTAATCCTATAGGGTTTGCATGGAGGGTTATAAGAGGTAAGGATCCAGGTGCTAATGTTGACTTGGCAGAGGAGAAGTCAAAAGGTGGAGAGGTAAAAATTGTTAAACGCTATGTACCTGTATTCTATGCAGCAGCAGGTGGTGCTATTAAATTAGTTAAAACTTTATCTGGTGGTGGAGACCCTGGACCTGTTAGGATTACTGACTACGTTGGTAGACCTACACCAGATCAATACGTTTATAGTTGGCAGGAGTATAGAAGTAAGCATATTGAGAAGACCCTTAATGGAGAAGTAGTTGATACATCATCTTCCGAAGAATATGAAGAGTATCTTGGGTCAATTGATCTACATCAACTGATAAAACATAATAAGGATATTATGGATGAGTTGATAGCACTCAAGAAAGCGAAACCTCATAATACTATTAGAGATATACTTCCAGGTGGTGAGTTAGATGGTAAGATACATCCTAGAATACTTTATCCAATACTTAATAATAGTGTTGCAGCTAAACTAACAGAAAAACGTATAGAGAGGGAGTATAAGCAGTTCTTAAAAGACTATGACTTAGTTTATACTGATTCTGAAGGTAATAAGAAGGTAAGAGCATACTCAATATACAATGAGAATTTCTCCGAGGGTGGTGAAACTCCTGTAGTACCAACTCCAGAACCTTCTATACATCATACTGGTGTCCCTACAAACATTCAAATGGAAATGATGATTAAGGATAGGGATGCTGCTAAAGAAATGACTGAGTACCACTTCTCTGAGGAGGCAATGGATGACATTGCACCACAGGTTATTACTATTACAAGGAAAGTCCTTCAGCCCATAATAAATAACCAGGGAAGCGGTGCAACTAAAGTTGTATACACTAAACCTTCACCAATGTTGAGTTGTTAATAGATGGCAACACCCGCAGTTAAAGTACAAAAGGCAACACTCTATAAGATGATATCTTATAAGGGTGCAACTTCTGGTGCTACAAAATATACTCCCCTAACAGCAGCTGCTGAGATGGGTAAGTTTAAGAAGTCTTTTAATGCAGGTATGGGTGCTATGACTAAGGGTATGAACTCCCTTGGTGCTACCCTGAACAGTATCTCTATCAATTCCCAGAACATGTTAGAGGGATGGAGAGATAGTATTAAGTCACAGATATCAGATAATGCTGCTCTCACTAAGAAAGAAGACAAGTATAAGAGGTTAAAACTTAAGAGAGAGACAGATAGAGAAAAAGCAGAAGAGAAGAGAAGAAAACTTTTAGCCAGAGAAGAGACAGAGAAAAATGCTGAAGGTAAGCAACCACTCTTTAAGAAGATCAAGACGATGTTCAAGGAGGGTGCTAAAGCAGGGATAGGTGGACTGTTTGGTGGACTCTTAAAATTAATACGTTGGGCTATACCTTTATTACTAGGATATAAGATACTAGATTGGGTGAGTAAGAATCCAGATAAAGTCCAGAAACTTGCTCAGGGGTTTGCTGCTATAGGTAAGTTTGTATATAATGTACTAGCATGGTCAGCAGGGACAGCTCTGGATGGTATTACAAAATTCTTAGAGAATCCTATAAGTCTTAAAGGTATCTTTGGTCTTGCACAGTTTTTAATAGGTGCTGCACCTATATTCTTAGGGTTTGCATTCCTTAAGAAACCACTAGCAACACTTAAAGCATTGAAGTGGGTGATTGGATCCCTAGGTAAGGGCATCATGAACATGATGAAATTTACCAAGGCGGGACAGAAGATGCGAAAGTTTTCTGTTGGTAAGTATGGTAAACTTCTTAACGGAGCTCTAGTTGGTACTGGTGCTGCAATGGCAACGTTAGCAGCAGGTGGTAGTGGAGCAGAAGCAGTTGGTGCGGGTGTTGGTGCGGGTGCAGGTCAGATGATCGGTGCTAAACTTGGTGCTGCTACTGGTATTCCAGGTGCGGGAGCAATAGGTGGAGCACTTGGAGGATTAGCGGGAAGTAAGATAGGTAAGGGTATCGGTAAGATGCTAGAACCCATTATCGGACCATTGAAAGAATGGTTTGGTATGGTCAGTAAGATATTTAATGATGTTATAGGACAGATAAAGGAACCATTTGATAAATTCTTCAAGACTCTTGGTGCTTTTATGTCGAAGATATTGGATGCAGTTGAACCACATATTCCACTCATTACTAAGATATTAGGTACAGGTTTTAAAGTAATGTTCTTCCCACTGATAATGGGTATGAAAGCATTGACTGCTATTATGAAATTCTTTATGAAAGAGACTGGTCCTAAAGATGAAGTAGGTGGTGGAGGAGGTGAAACTAAAGACCTTGATGAGTATCAGAACGTTAGTGATTTTGCTACTATTACATTAGCAGATGGCACAACACTTAAGAAAGGTGACGAAGGTTATATGGAGGAATTTGCCAAGTCTCAGAAAGCGATGAAAGATGGCATGTATAATAACTCTGGAGCAACCTACGAAGATAAGACTGAGAAGAAGAGCGAGAATGGATGGGAAATGTATCAGAGAGATGGAGAATCTTTCGCCAAGGGTGGATGGATTAATGGTCCTCAGTCTGGTTACCCAGTATCATTAGATGGTAAGCAAACCTCATTCATTGGGCATGGTAAAGAGTGGGTAGGAAGAAAGTCAGGTGGTAGAGCATTTGTGGTACCATTCGACACTCCTGCTACAAAAAAGGATAGTTCTCTCACCAGTCGGAGAATGGGTGAAGCTGCTAGAGGTGGGTATAGTTTACCTTATTCCATAGGTGGACCTGTATATAATGTCAATGTTGATAAACTTGCTCCATCATTTGAACAGGGTGGCACTGTTGCTATAGTTAAGAAGGTAAGTAAACCTAAAGGTGAAGACAGACCTACTGGGATGAAGAGAGTCCTAGCAGGGTATGCTGATATGTTAACTGGTAATGCGTTTGATTTTGACAAACGTGGTGACATGAAGGATGGTTTAAAGAGAGTAATAAAACAGAAGAATGAGGATGGAAAACCTGGTGGTCTGATGAGATGGATGGCAGGTGCTGCTGACATGATGACTGGTAATCTGTTTGATCTGGATGGACGTGGTAATGTTCTGGATGGTGCTAAGAGATTAAAGGATAATGTTGGTGACCAGATCAATGAAGCAAGAATTAAGAAACAGGTAGAGAAGTTCCAGAAGATACATGGTGCTATGCATAACCCTGAGAATTATACTATTAATGAGAGTGGTGAACCTATTACTCTAGGTGGTGCAGGTAAACAGCAAGCAATTGTACTTCCAGGTAAGAAACATTTAGATTCAGATAAATTCGTTAGACCTAAGTTTGGGGTCATTGCCGATGCTATGACTGAGCCCGTGGAGTTAATGTAATGTCACAGGTAAAGAAGACAACCTACGCACCAGCTCGTAACAATGCTGAGATGGTAATCACTAAGATGCAGATTACCATGATGAATGAAGATGTCTATGATATAAGGGATATGGTGGCTCAGTTTAAATACTATGAGTCAATAGAAGCATCATTCTTACGTGCTGAGTTTACTATGATAGATGCAATAGATTTTAATGAGTTATTGCAGGGTGCAGAGACAATAGAATTGGATATAGAGACTGCTAGTGCAATCTCTGAAGAAGGAGCAAAGGATCCTAAGAGGATACCTCTACAGGTAAAGTTACAGGTCTATAAGATAGGTGACATCATTAAGTCTGAGAGAGGACAGATGTATAATCTGTATTGTGTATCTCCTGAGATGTTCCATGATGAAATGACTAAGATATTAAAAGCATTTGGTCCAGGTAAAGGGTCTAAGGATGTAGAGAATATTCCTCTGCATATCTGTAAGGAGTATCTAAAGGCAGGTAAGAAGGCAGTATCTGAAAACTTTGAGAATCATTCTAAGATTACTTACATATCATGTAACTGGAAACCTAGTGATGCTATAGCATACATGACTGATAAGGTAACTAGGTTGACTGGTAGTAAAGGGGCTGTTAAACAGTCTGGGTACTTATTCTTTGAGAATAGGAATGGGTTTAATTTTAAATCTATAGACTCCATTGCTGATGGTGGTGCTACCAAATATATCTACACCTATACTTACGTGCAGCCAGGTACTGACCCTGCTGATGGTGGTGTTTATGGTATTGAATCTATAGACTATCCAGATAAAGCAAATCATCTCCAGAATATGAGGAGGGGTACATATAAGTCTGCTGCTATAGGTATAGCATTACCAGTGCAGTCTGCTAGTTTCACTCCCACTTCAGGTAGTAAGTCAGGTGATGGTGGTAGTGATAACGTCAGTGATAATACAACGTCCCCAGGTGGTACCGTTGGTCAGGCATTCGAGATTGAGATGATGGGTATATTTGGTAAGGCAACTACTGTAGAGAAGGTACCACCTTATAAGTTACCAGAGTTTTTTGATAACAGTCAACCTACTAGGATGAAACTCCGTGCTCTTCCTGGTATGAAGAATCAACCTAAAGGTACTAAGTTACCACCTGGAAAGACTAATGTTGGTACGGGTGGAAACCCTGACATAGATGCGATGGCAGTTGCACAATATGCTAGTGGGAGGTATAATTTACTTAAATCGATACAGTTAAAGGTAAAGATACCAGGTAATACAGGGATAGGTGCAGGATATAAAATCAAGGTAATCATTCCAGCTTCACGACAAGAATCTGATACTACAGTCAAACAAGACAAGAAGTTTTCAGGATTATATGTTGTTGCGGCTCTAACACATACCTATGAAAAAGAAGGTCTTAGTACTGAATTGCTGTTAATTAGGGACTCTTTGCCTAAATAGTTACAAGGAGGTAAAAACTTATGACTACTATAGAGCAACACATACAGCATGATAAAGAGATCCTTGAGGATCCAATGACTAATCCTGCTGCACGTCGTCACTACAAAGAAGAGTTGCACGACCTTATAGAGTATCAAGAGCACCACAAAGCTGAGATAGAAGGTGGTGACCATCACGATCCTAATGCTTTAGAACTATTTTGCGACCAACACCCTGACGAACCAGAGTGTTTGGTATACGACGATTAATATTGCTATATAATAATGAGCTCAAAGTGACAGGAAATGAATAAATGGTTTGCAGGAGGACTTGGCCTTGCTATAGGCGTTAGTCACCTAGGCATGATCGGTATTATTGCTAACCGAGGAGGTAACAGTAGTAAATTGCCGAGCCTAGATATTCCAGTAGGGTCTTTTACGACCTATGAAGCAGAAGTTTCGGAAGAAGGATATAGAATAAGATATAAAGCGAATGATCCTAAGACGATGTTCATCACCAAGGACATCAAGAAGAAGGGTGGATTCCTAGGACTGGCTAACAACACAGTTAAGACAGTTGAGGAGTATACTATGGATGGAGCAGTACACCATGGCGGACCTGTCTCTACACCTACAGCATGGATTGACCCCGCAGCACTTGCTATCACAGGAGGTAAGTCATCTGACATGGGAAAGGTCAGTGCAAAAACCGAAGAGTGTATAAAGGCAGTCGGTGGTGGCGAACAGACTGGAAGACTTGTCGGCACTAGCGTTGGAGCAGCAGCTGCACCTACTGTATCAGGCATACCATTCGTAGGATGGTTAGCAGCAGGTTGGGTAGCAATGTTTGGTGGAAATCAGGGTGCAGAAATAGGCGGTCAGATGGCTGAAACTATGGCAGAATCATGTGATGAGATTTAATGAGCAAGATATACACCAACTAAGAGATGCGTGTATACATTATCAACAGACTGCTGAATCTCCATGGAGGATTCGTCAGTATGATCAATTGATATCTAAACTAGATGACTACTCACATGAGTATGAGTGTGATGATTGCAAATATTGTGAGATACATAGATGAAGTGTGAAGTTACATTATATGTTGCAGGGACTGTATTCAAAGAAGAGGTGCAGGCTCGTGACTATGATGAGGCAAAGAAAGTTGCCCTTGCTAGAAATCCCAATGCTACAGTCATGGGAGTTACTGCTGTTTTCAGATGAGATTCAATGAAGTGGTGGGTCACTATAGGAATCAGAGACAAGCATTCTCTAATCCATCCACGTGGCCTCAGATTGATATTAGAATAATTGAACCTAACCATGGTACCTTAGAGGTTAAGTCATGGTACAAGTATAAGGGTGAAGACAAACCATATAATAATATACGTTATCAGTGGAGACATGTGGATGAAAATATCGTCTACTGTGAAAGTTATAATCTTATTGATGGTTCCAATACTTGTCCATTCGTCTGGCTTTGGAAGAATGGTTGGTGGAACGGGACTCCAGATGGAGAATGTATTCAAAATGGAATCAGGTTGGTTTCAAAAATAAGATTCAGACCAGGTGAATATCGTGCCATAGATACAGGTTATGATGTTACAACAGGAGACTTCCGTTGGGGTAAACCTGAAGAGGATGGAGAATTTCTCTTCGTGAAGTTGGATAAATAAAAGAAAACTATTATATAAATGTCAACCAAGACTGATTTCATGGGCAGAGACACCTACACTTGGTGGGTAGGTGAAGTTGAGGACAACGAGGATCCTTCCGAGTTAGGTAGGGTCAAGGTACGTATTCTTGGGTGGTATACTGGTGTACAGGGTGAGAAAGCATTTCTAAAAGAAGTCCCGACTGAGATACTACCATGGGCTACTGTACTACTACCATGTGATAAACCACAGACTAAATCTGCTGGTACTACAACAGAATTACAACCAGGTGCATGGGTGCTAGGTTTCTTCCTTGATGGTGAAGAAGCACAGTTACCATGTGTCTTGGGTTCATTTAGAGGTTTCCAACAGCAGCAGTCAGATGCTGATACCACTATTGCAGACCCTACGATAGCAGAGAAGAAGAAGACTAATACTCCAGGACAGAAATCATTAACAGGAGAGCAGCAAAAGGATGGTCACCCTTATCCTAAGGTGCAGACAACTACTCCTAGTAATACAGATGGTAATGTAGAGGAAGCAAGAGGTGTTATCAGTACTGCGGAGCAAACTGTTCCAGGTAACGTAGTAACTAACCCTATCAAACCACCTGTCAATGCTAATGGTATTGCTGATGGTGTTGCAGGTCCAGCAGGTAAAGGATTTGAGACTGACCTAACAAGGATGTTAACTGAGTTAGGTGAGATGGCAGCATCTATGGGCTCAGGTCCAGGTGGATTTGTTAGTGTTATTACTGGTAATAAGATGGCAGGAGACAAGGTGAGAGAGCACCTTGGTAAGGTAATGAACTTCCTGAGCTCAGGTATATCTGGTATCTTAGCACCACTTAAAGAGATGCTTGCTAAACTCATCGCTGAGGTGGTGGGTATGGTTGTTAAGATTATATCTCAGTTTGTACCTATCGTTGTTATCAATACTATCATGTCATTCTTGACACAGATATTTGATATTTTCTGTGCTAAGACACCGATGTGGTTAGGACTGGTGAAGGGAGCACTGAGTGATACGGCGAACTTCGCTAACCAAATGGCGAGCCTGGCGGTAGATAAGATAGCCAGTAGTACCATAGGTAAAGCGATTGATAGTGCAGTTAAAGGATTAAGCAACCGTATTCTTAGTGGTATCACTAACGCAATGAATCGTGTTAGAGACGTTACTGGTGATGTAATGTCTGCTGTTAGTGCTGCTAAAGGATTAGCAGGAGCAGCAAGGGCACTGGGTGATACAGTCAATATGATTATGGAGTTTGATTTCACATCATTAGATTGGGGAAGTCTACTTCAAATCCTTCTTGCTATTCTTGGTATGTTATTTAAAAAGAATTGTGGGAGGAAGATAAAAAGGCCGAAGTCCAAAGCGTGGTACCCTCTTCTTGGTACCACGGAGTGTGATAACTTAGAGGATGCAGTCAAAGGGACACCATACAAAAATGTTGATGGTCTATTTGATCAAGTAATATCAGGTGCTAACTCATTAACTGCTGCTATCACTGGTGCTACCAGTTACATCGACCAGATGTTCCAACAGATAGACCCACAGTTGATGCAGACAGAGACATCACTTAATGGTAGTAAGATTATTAATGATGCAACTCCAGGTAAAGAGAAGAGGATAGTATCAGGTCCAGGTGGTGTTAGTAGTTTTGAAGACTCATGGGGTAATAGACATACTAATGTACCTAACAATGAGACTAAGATTATTGCTAAGGATAAGTGTGAGACTATTAAAGGTAACTATACTCTCACAGTAGAGGGTGACTTCTATCTTAAAGTAATGGGTAACTTCCATGAGGAAGTAACAGGTGCTAAGAATGAAAATCATTCACAAGGTCCACAGTCAGATTCAGAGGGATCCTCTGATAACCCTGATACTTCTACTACTGGTGGAAATGTAAATGATGTAGATACTAACGTTACTACAGGTGTTGTAGATTCTGATACAACAGCACAAGCAAATGATCTAGGGTCAGGAGGTAACTTCTTACTCTATAAGAGAAATAAAGCATTACAAGAGAAATGCTCAGATGGTTTCTATCCAGTAGATCAGATACCATATCCACCTGATGCTGATGAGTGGGGAAGGACACCTAATGGTCCTCAATTATCAGGTGATTTAAAAGATGATACTGAGCAGAAGTCTGCTGCTAGAAAGGAAGGTGACCATGATATAGCATATACTGGTGAGGTTAAGATACAGGGTGCTAAGGTCAGCATGACAGGTATTGAGTCCTTGATGGTTAACTCACAAAACGTTAAGATAGAAGGTAATACTATTGAGAACATTGCTGATGGTGAGATAGTCAACCAAGCAAACTGGATTACATCATTCCTAAATGCAGGTAGATTTGAGTTTATTGCTCTATTCAACCCATTCGCTGCTATTACTGGACAGTTTAGTCTTGTTAAAGGTGCGATAATTGATATCACATGTGATTTACCATTCCCTGCGGTTGCACCACCAACACAGATAAGGATGTCCATTGGACAGACCTTACCAGCTACCATGGCAGATATACTCGCAGGTAGTACCAATGGATTCCATGCCACATTCGTAGCAGCACCAACTGGTGTTATCTCTGAGTTTGTGCCTATGGGTACCTTGATAAACCAGGTGGGGACTGGGATGGCATCATATTCTGTAGGTGCAGGTTACTTCGCAGCAGGTTGTGCAGGTGGTCCAACCCAGATATATGGCTTGCCAGTTATGCTAAACTGATGTATACTGAGGGATACATACACTAGACCTATGGACATCACTGGTGATACCGAAACCTACCTCGAACACGTATTTGTTAATATTTCAAAGCGTGAAGTAAAGATCATGGACAATGAAGGATACGATGAGGTAATTTCTTGGAAGTTTGATGGTGAGGGTGCAGAGGGTTTCGAGGAAACTCTTGCTCATTTCCGTGAGACTATACCAGAAGATATGATTACGTACACAGCATGAATATAATAGCATTAGACCAAAAAGAATTTGCAGAGAATGTAGATTTCTCTCTATCTCTAGCATCTAAGGGTCATACCCTTAAGATAACAACTCCTAGTGGAATTGTGTTGTTAATCTCACCTGTGGCCTCTGAAGTCAGAGACCCAGAGAATCCAGAGATAAATATCCCAAGCCCTGAGGATTTTAAACCTGACCCAGTAGGGACACAGGCATATGTCACTCAAGCACTATCTGAAATGGCTCCAGGAGGTAAACTATTATGAAACTACGTGCATCTGAGATCATCAGAAAAACTCATTTGATTGAGAAAAAGAATCCACAACATAATCAGGAGTGGAGTTGGGATGAAACTCCTGAGCTACGTGCATACATTAAAAAGCAAGAATCAAAATGAAAATATTCCTCGATACTGCTGAGACTTCCATCATTAGAGGGGAGTTTGCAACAGGTCTCGTTGATGGGGTAACAACTAACCCCACACTTATTATGAAGTCAGGTAGAAATCCAGAGGATGTCTATTCTGAGATAAAGGATATTGGTGTACCAGATATCTCCATGGAGGTAGTTGGTGATGCCGATGAAATGTTACAGGAAGGTTTACGTTTATCAAAGAAATTTGGTGACGTTGCTACAATAAAAGTACCATGCACTAGAGAAGGACTCGGAGCATGTAAAATATTATCAGAAGAGGGAATCAAAGTTAATGTTACGCTTATATTCAATGCTGCTCAGGCTATCTTATCTGCAAAGGCAGGTGCTACGTACGTCAGTCCTTTTATTGGGAGGTTGGATGACAATAGCGTGGCTGGACTGGAGGTTGTCAGATCAATAAGTGAAGTGTATAGAGTGCAAGGAGCAAAGACTCAGATACTTGCAGCATCTATTCGTGACGCATATAAGGTGACTCGCTCATTCTGGAATGGTGCACACGTTGTTACCATGCCACCTAAAATATTCAATAACTTATATAAGCATGTGCTTACTGATAAGGGATTAGAATTATTTGATGCAGATTGGGCAGAAGTCCAGAATACTATTAAAGAGGATCCCTTTCAACCACCTGCATATGCAACAGGAATACGACACGGTGGAGATTTAGATGCTTTCTAGTGAAGGAGTTGAATTTATACAACAATATTATCCCATTCCTGATGTGACATGGGATGATATAATCCAGAAACTAGATGAAGACGTATTAGATGGAGATTGGGGGTATTCTAACGAGAAATGGCCAGATAAAATTCTCCCAGTAATAGTTGGCACAGGACAATATGTCCCACCTACTATAATGCCAATATACGAAGCAGTAATAGAGGATGTGGGTATGAATTGTATGCATACCTATATTTCTTTTAGTAAATTATCAGATACGTTCGGTCGTCATAATGATGACATGGACGTTTTTATTGTACAAGCAATAGGGGAAACCTCATACAAATTTGATACTGGTGTATGTCATAGGTTAAGACCTGGAGATGCTATCTTCATACCTGCCTATGTTTATCATCACCCATTTAATCATGGACCTAGAGTATCACTTAGTTTTTCAACCGATGGAAGATATTAATTGGAGTTATGACGAACTCAAAAAGGCACTACTTGACAGTGCAGCAGACTATGATAGAATAGTTAGGAAAATGGATAAAGATAATGACAGGACTAAAGTCGAAACTGAAGAGGGAGAAACTCAGAGCTCAAGTGAAGAGTAGATGGTATTATATTTTCTGGGGTGCATGCACTGTATCAGTTTTCGCAGGACAAATTTACGTTGGTTACGGATTTCGTCGTATGGCCGACTCTTTGAATAGATGGTTTGATGAAACTATTCAAATAATTCAACCAAAGACTCCACGTGGATTTTACTTACCAATCGTGCCACCACCAACTGGCCCTGATTTTCACGAAAACGATATCGTGATTGGTTCATAAAAAAACCCCCTTATGGGGGTCTTTTTCTATGCAGTTTCGCTTAACTCCTGTGATTTAAGTATAAAACATTTGACTTCTTAGCAAAGAAGACTTTGACATATTCTTTTTGCTTCTGGACTCACTGCATCTATCATACAAGCGAAGTATTCATCAATATTCTCCTCTTGTGATGTGAAATCGCAGCGATTAGTGTCGAAATGCTTCCACTCAGCTAGTTGATTTTGCGAAATTATATTATGCATAGTTTTTAAAATTAAAGTTTAATTGAAACATGATATATACCTTTTAGGTCATCTTGTTATCCTCTAATTCTACCACTATTTATGTGTTGGTATCAACAAATACATCAGGATATTAACAAAAATAAATGCCTACGTACTTATGCCTAATCCAAATCAACTATACGAAGACATGGAGCAGCTCAATATGCTCTACGAAGAACTCTGTTGGGATCCCGATGATGAGTTAGATATGAAAGCAGATTATGCCAATGACTGCATCATTATCACCAATAAAAATAGGCAGTTATAAGCCTTATAAATAAAACTGTAGCAAATTGTCTTGAATTTCAGTGGCAACTAAAAGAATATCACAGTTAGAAACAATCTCTAATGATTTGGTAACTGGTGAAGCTATAATGCCTATTGTTATCTCTGACCCGCTAATACCGAATAGAAAAGCAAAGATTAATCAACTTTTCCGTGGAGTGAGTGCAGGATCACAGACAGCCCCAGGAATAGCCTTCGACCTAGACCGAGACACAGGAGTGTACCAATCTGCAATAGATGAGATTGGATTAACTTTTGGCTCTGCTGCTTTGTACAATAGCAGAAGAGCAAATACCGATGGTAGTAGTACCTTATTGATTAGGGGAATTGATACTGCATCGGCAACTTCTAATATAGAGATGCAACCTCAAGGTAGTGGATATTTCACAGTTGCAGCACCTATAATCCAGACTGATGTTAACTTCTTACTTTCAGGTGACCAAAACCCTGCTAAGAGAGCACAGTTTAACGTAGATAATATTTCTACACAGTCAGGTACAAGAAGATTTGATTTACCTAATGTTGGTGTTAATACATCTACTACATTAGTTGCTAATGATACTTTTCAGACATTAACTAATAAGACTATCCTTATAAAGGATGCTGAGCTACAGATTACAGGTACCACTGATACAGCAAAGATAGCAAAGTTTGAAACTGACGCATGGGAATCACCAGGTGCTCACACATATAAACTACCTGACTTTGGTGCATCACAGACACAATCTACATTACTTGATGATATAACAAATCAGAATGTATTCAACAAGAATATGGTTAACCCCACATTCTCTAATACACCTTCTGATGATGAGAATAATCCTACACGTTATGTAATATTCGATGCATCAAATCTAACTCAGGATAGGACAGTAGTATTTCCTGACTTGAATACAGTAATTGTAGGTACTGAATCAACACAGATTTTAAGTAATAAGGTATATCAAGGAGCAGTTTTTGCAGATACTGACCCTGCTGATGGATTAGGTAGAAAGATTCAATTAGATCTATCTAATATAGAGGATAACCAAACATATGTCTTTGGTTTCCCAGATAACCCACCAGAAGCACCTTTAAATACTTCGGGTACAAACATCTTAGTGTCAGAGTTAAAGACACAAACTTTGAAGAATAAAACCTTCGAGCTTGCTAAGATAAATAACCCAGATAATGTCAATGGAATAGTATCATTTGACATGTCAAATATTACTGAGGCAGTAAACATTCAATTCCCGAATGCTGATGCTACATTGTTATCTACGAATAACATCTCAGAAGTTGCTATTACCTTCGGTGGAGCACTAGCAGCACCTGTCTTAGGAGGACAGATAAGACTACAACAACATTTCATGTCAGGATGGTAATTAACAAATGACAGCAGGAAGACTAGCCGCTGACAAACCAGGGGCAACCACAAATACAGTACTATATCGATGCAATACGGAGAGATCAGCAAGCACAGTTTTAAATGTTTGCAATCAATCAGGTAGTGCTGCTACATATAGGACTGCACTTAGGGATTATGACCAAGTGCTACATTTGGATGGATTAAACTCATCCGCATACAAGTTTCAAAAGGGTAACCCGCTATCAGCATATAAGTTGACCCTTAACCCAGGATTTACAATGAGTAATGCTATTCCTGGTACTACATTTACTACCACTAACGGTGCAACCGCAAAGTTATTAGATGTATTCAAACCTACTGACATCGCTGTTTACTACACTAAAGTCCTACCAGTTTCTTCTACTCCTTTACAAGCAGACTCACAGGCAGGTACATTCGACGGTGGAGAAACCCTGACAGGCTCTACCTCTGGATTTACTGCTAACTTTAGAGGAAGTGTAGGTCCTACAATGTATATTGAATATGCAGATATAGCATCTGGTGCTACTTCCGTAAAGATATCTCGTAATACTGGTCTTGCAGATGGAATGTATATCACCATTGGTGGTGTTACTGCTGCTGAAATTGTAACTATCAATGCTTCAGGTATTGATACACTGACTAATACTCTTACTATTACAAGAGGTGCTCTTGGTACTACTGCTGCTGCTATTGTGGCAGGGTCACAGGTTAATGCATGGTCTGAATCTGCAACAACATCAACTATTGATGAGGGTGCAACATATGCAGCAGGTGACCAAACTCTAACAGTCGCTGACTCTACTGGATTCATTGGTGGTGGTGTTATCAAAGTTGATAACGAGATAATGACCATTGATGCAGTCAACGGTAATGATTTAAGTGTAAGTAGAGGTCGTTATGGTACTGCTGATGTTGACCACAACAACGGTGTTGCTGTTACTCTTTTAACAGATAATGGTGTATATCTCTTAAACTATTGGACAGAAGCGGAGACAATAACTGGATCCTCATCTAACGCAACAGCAATTCTAGGATTCCCAGGTAACGCTGCTGCTCAGATTGACAATAAGTATTGTGTATCACAGACAAGTGCAGTCGCAACTGACCACGTTTTAGCTGATGCTCCTACATTTAATATTGACAGGACATATAAGTATGACCTATCAGATGCTACATGTAGTAACTACCCACTGAAATTCTCAGCAGATGATGCTGAAGGTACTAATGGCTCAGGTACTGAGTATACAGCAGGAGTAAGTAAGGTAGGTACCGCAGGTACAGCAGGAGCATATACTTCAGTTGAAATTACTGATACTACTTCCAACTTACTATTCTCCTATGCAGATGGTTCCCCTGCTGGATCTACAACTGGAGTTGGTTTCCAAGCATCAGTCCAGTCAGACCCAACATACACAGAGATATATGTTTATGATGTTGGTGGTGAAGCACTCGCTGCTGCTGACACATTTACTATTAACCAGATTACTCAAACTATTGAGGCAAATGGTGTTGAAGTAGGACCTTATGGATATGTCCAAGAATGGTATCCAATGTCATGTCATCTTAAAGTTACTTTAGGAGAAGGGTCACAGGCATTTGCTGTTAATGATGCATTCTATGATACTCCTACTCTTAATAATGGTACAAGAGTAATTACCACTGTTAGAGATGGTAAGATGCTAACGTTTAATAACGTTGGTGCTGCTGATGGCTCAAGGACACAGGGTACATACACAAGTATTTCTCCTAACTCAACAGGTGGGTCTGGAGACATTGCATCTACCAAGGTAACTGTTGTGGTAGATGGATCTGGAGCAGCGACTATCACCCTATTAGATGGTGGGTATGGTCATGCTGGATCAGATACTCTCACTATCAATGACTCTCAGTTAGGTGGTGGTGGAGGTGCTGCATTAACATTTGATGTAGCAACTATCAGTACTGGTATTCATACAGACCAGACAGGAATATATGATGCTGAGGATTATTTCTTCTATGGTAAAGCAATAGATGCAAATGTTACCGATAAAAACAGTTCTATTATAGTTGGACCTGGACAGAATTTACTTGTATATTCTAGTGCAGCAGATCTTAGTTATGTGGTTAATGGATTTGAAACAAACTCAGATGACTTCCCAGTGGTACAATTGACTAAAGTCGCTACTGGTGGTGGCGGTGGTGGTGCTGCACCTTAATATTGCACCTAAATAACTACATCAAGGATAATAATAAATGGCATTAACCCGCTTAAAGAATATTATTACGTCAAGGACTGGTCGTATTATATACGTCAACCCTGACGACTTTGATGCGTCTGACGCTTATGACAATAGAGGTAACTCAGCATTGCGTCCATTCAAGACATTGCAACGTGCTTTCCTTGAAGTAGCAAGATTCTCTTATAGGGTTGGTCTTTCAAACGACGAATTTGACGCATTTAGTATATACCTCTACCCATCAGAGTATGTGGTAGATAATAGACCAGGTATTGCTGACTATAACGCAATTCAACCATTTAACGAGAATACTAACTTTGACCTAACTTCCCCCTCTAACGAGCTTTATAAATTTAATTCAACTCGTGGTGGAATTATCGCACCAAGAGGTGTGTCTGTAATCGGATCTGACCTCAGAAGAACTAAGATTGTACCTAAATTTGTACCATATCCAACAGTACAAGGATCACTTGGTATAACTGCTGCTAACGAACCAGTTGAGTCTGCTATATTCAAACTAACTGGTGGATGCTATTTCTGGCAGATGTCATTCTTTGATGGTGACAACACAGGTGTATATTATAGGGATGACCTATCACAAATTGCACCAAACTTCTCACATCATAAGATTACTTGTTTCGAGTTTGCTAATGTAGAAGACTTAGAATTATATTATCAGAAGATATCAAAAGGATACGCAGTTATCCCTGATACCTCAGGTATTGTAAATCAAGACCAAATGCAACCAAGGATTGAAGAGAATAGAATCGTTGGTCCTATATCTGATGAATTTGCAGTATCACAGATTATAAGGAATGGTCAAACTGCAACAGCATTTACCGTGGATGAACTTGGTAACCCCAAGAACCACGGTTTCTCTGTTGGTGTTGCTGTTAACGTATCGGGAGTTACTGGTCCTACTGACCAAGATGCTCTACTATACAACGGTAGTTTCCTAGTAACGTCCGCACAGGGTAACCAATTTACTTACCAGATGTCTGCTGAGCCATCAGGTAATGCACTAGGTAGCAACGTACTAGTCAAGGTCGAGATTGATACAGTTGACTCTGCTTCGCCATATGTCTTTAACTGTTCTCTAAGATCAGTGTGGGGTATAAATGGTATGCATGCTGACGGTAGTCAAGCAACAGGTTTCAAGTCAATGGTTGTTGCCCAGTTTACTGGCATATCACTTCAGAAAGATGACAGAGCATTCGTCTTATACAACCAAACTACTGGAGCATATGAACCCCAGGCTGCGGGATCTGGTGCTCACATTAATGGACTCGCACAATACCGAAAGGGATGGAGACATCGACACATCAAAGCATCAAACGACGCTTTCATCCAAGTCGTCTCTGTGTTCGCAGTCGGATTCGGAGATCATTTCTTCTCTGACAGTGGAGGAGACCTCTCGATTACCAACTCGAACTCAAACTTTGGTAACACTTCTCTCCGATCTAAAGGCTTTAAAGCAGCAGCGTTTACGAAGGATAAAGCAGGGCAGATAACACATGTAATACCACCCAAAGATCTGAGTGATGTTGAGGAGATATCAATCAACTGGGTGACTATTGATATAACTCAGACAAAAAGTGTTGCAGACCCAACAAAACTATTTCTCTACGGTTATACAGTAGAGACAGGCCGACCACCAAGCAAAGTGCAGGGATATACTGTAGGTGCTAGACGTGATGACGTTAACACCCCAGATCGCCTATATGTGCTCTTGATTGCTTCAGGTGCATCGGAACCAACTACACATTATGCAGAAATCAATCCGAGTGGTACCACAGTTACAGGTACTAGGTCAGGTGATGATGATTCACCGATCAAGTGGGATGAAGTAAACGCCCAGTGGTATATTCAGGTAGATGGAGCACAGAATACTATCTACACTACACTACAGGCAAACAGTCTCTATCAGAACCTTGGATTCACACCTACTACATTCGTAAGGAGAATACCAGATGCTAGGAACTTGGTTGATAGGATATACAGGTATCGCTATGTATTGGACAAGGATTCATTCCCTGTTCCCAGACAGCCCATTACTGGTTTCGTTTTACAGCCACGAAGTAGTGAGACCAATAGTCCTGCATATAGTAAAACCTATTACATATATGCTGTAGAAACACATGTAGAGTTCGTCCGAGGTGTGACTGACGGTGTATACTATCTGACATTCTTGAATGCTAGTGTATCTCCATCAACATCTAACTTTAATGACTTTGCATTCTCACAGGCAACAGTAGATTTATATCCTGCATTTGACAGAGATAATCCAGTTGCTGACCCTTCTGCTGCGGTATCTATCGCAAGTAATGAAACTCTCGGTGTTGTTACTACCACTGACGGTGCTTCACCAACTCCTAATGAGGACACACAAAGAAGTATCACTAAGGAATCATCTCAGTTTATTCTATTAGAATCTGAGAATAACTTAGGATATAATACTACTTCAAACGTATTGAATGGTATTAGTGTCACATCCAGATTAGGTGATGCTGAAGAAAGAAAGATTGCACTCAAACTAAATGCTGACAACTCAGTACAACCGATACTTGTAGAGTTACGAAGGTATTCAATCCTTAGAGCATCGGGTCACACGTTTGAGTATCTAGGTTTTGGTCCAGGAAACTACTCAACTGCATTCCCATCTACACAGGTGGAGGTATTAAGTAAGGATGCAGTTAGACTATCACAGTCACTTAAGGAGTCAGCAGGTGTTGCTTACTACTCAGGTGTTAACAGTGATGGTGAGTTATTCGTTGGTAACCAGGTTATTAACCCAGTTACAGGTCAGATAACCAATGAAGATATTGCCCAATTAAATGTGTTGGGTGAAGAAGGTACAACTATTGAAACCTTCTCAGAGATTGTGCTTACTGATAAACTAACAGTTATTGGTGGTGCATCTAACCAGTTAGAATCTGTATTCTCAGGTCCAGTTACATTCCAGAAGAAAGTAACATCGCAGGATTTAATACAGTCTCTTAACTACACATATGCCAACGAAGATGGCACAGTGTTAAGGAACACATTCCTTGCTGAGGATGATGGTACTGGTAATCCAGTAACTCAGACAGGTGCTGCTTATAATAGTGGCGACATCGCATATAATATAGATTGGAGTCCAGGAACCTTTATAGGATGGATGTATGATACAGGTATCTGGTATAAATTCGGTCTAAGTGACACTGCACCTATCGTATCTCAGAGATATGCAGGTGTAACTCATTATGGTATTGGTGAAGCACCTGATGCTTTGAATAGATTTAGAATTACAGGTAATATTGCTATTACTGGTGATATTGATGTATCAGGTAAATATGGTTGTGCAGACAAATATACTCTCGCAACTGGTGTCAACAGTGGTAATAATGGTGTAATGTATTCGGGAGATGGTATTACTAATACCTTCGCTATATCTCCTGGTCATACAGCATATTCATTAATGGTATTCTTAAATGGTGTATGTCAGAGGCCAGCAACAGACTATACAGTCACAGGTAATGCTGTAGACTTCTCAGTTGGTACTACTCCTCAAAATGGAGATAACATACAAATTCGTGAACTTGTTATCTAAATAGTAATAATAGAGGTGATACATGTCCACCAAAATTATAGGAAATCAGATTGATGCGACCACTCGTGCAATTATAGAAGCACTACAGGTTACAGAGCAAATCAATCTTCCTTCACTAAACCAAACTCAAGTCAATGCATTAGGTGCACCTGCCTACGGTACGTTAATCTATAACAATACCGAGGACATGGCACAAATCTACAAGCAGGACGCTGCTCAAGGTGTTCCTGGATGGGATGACGTGGGTGGTGGAGGTCCATCGGTTGGTGAAAATAGTATTATTAGGACTAATGGTCCAACTATAGAAGAGAATTTAACTATAGGTCCAGTTGCTAACGGTGGTGCTGAATTTACCAATGGTTTTAGTGCAGGTCCTGTTAGTATTGCAAACGGATTTACAGTAACTATCGAGAATGGTGCGACATGGAACATCATCGGTGGTGAAGATTACGAAGGTTTAGAAGTTGCTAGTGTCATATCAGGTACTGGTGATTTCTCACAGTTATTACATTGGACTACAACTAAGGAAGCGATTACATACTATCAAACAAGTGGTACTGTAACTCACGACTTTAATTCAAGTGCAGTAGTATATGTGCAAAAAACAGGTGGAGGTAACTTTACTCTCAACCTAAACAACCTACCTACAACTGATGAAGGTGGTATCTATAGATTTACTGTCATCATTGAAAATGCAGGAGGTAATGGAGTCCCTACTACATTAAATATTAATGGAGTCAACACTGGTTTACAGTGGAGAAATTCAGGTACCAGTAGTCACAGTTATACATTCCAACGTATTGAGTATTATATCATCGCAAGGCAACCACCAGGTGAAGATGATTACTTCTATACAGTATTAGCTGGTGATTATGGCAACAATGGTTATGACTAAATAAAGATAGGAGATTATTGAGTAGATGGCACAGTTAAACATCGGAGCAATAAAAGACCTTGGTGGTATAGGTGGATTTACCTTTACATCTGGGGGAATTACATGTAACGGTACTCTTAATGTTACTAACATTATGATTGACGGTACGATTGCTGGATCCTCTGCGTTCATTCTTCCTAGTCCATCAGGTCATGCTGAAGAATATATCTCTAACAATGGTAGTAACCTAACATGGGGTAATCTATCAACTGCTTCTGGTGTTCGCTCAATGCAAGTGTGGACTGGAAATGGTACATGGAACAAACCAGAGTCTAGCGTCAAGACTATTTGTGTATTCTGCACAGGTGCAGGTGGCGGTGGATCAGGTCATGGAGAAGGTGGCGGTGCAGGAGGTACCGCAGTAAGACAATTAGATGTTACTAACATATCATCAGTATCTGTAACAATAGGAAACCCAGGTGGTGGTACTAACTATGCAGGATGTGGTGGTAATGGTAACGGTTCAAGTTTTGGTGGATATTGCTCTGCCAGTGGTGGATACGGTGCAAACTGTAGGTCACAGTATACTGGAGGAATCGGAGGAAATGGTTCTGGAGGAGCACTAAACATCTATGGTGGAGGTGGCGGTGGTCACGGACACTATTATAACTATGGTAACCATGGTGGTTCATCATCCTATTGGGGTGGCACACAACCATCATCACACTCTCAGTCAAACTATGCTCATAGACACCAGTCTCATTGTGCATGGGGAGCAGGAGGAAACGGATCCCGACATGGTAACAGAGGTGCTAGAGGTCGTGAGGGAGTCGTGGTTGTCCATGAGTTCTATGGATAAATACAACAGGATAAATTAAACAATGTCTAAACTTAGAGTATCCGCTATTAAAGATTTAACAGGTGCAAATGGGTTCATGCTTGCAGGTGGTAGTATCACTGCATCTACAACTCTAACTGTATCTAACATTGTTATTAATGGTAATATTATGGGTGGGTCAACTTATAATGTCCCAGATCAAGGTGGTAACGCAGGTAAGGCATTGATGTCAAATGGTTCTGGATTTGAGTGGGTTGAAGTTGCTGCTGCATCTGGTATTCGCTCTATGCAGACATGGACATCCAATGGTACATGGACTAAACCTAATGATGTGACATCTATCATCGTAACCGTAGTTGGTGCAGGTGGTGGAGGATCAGGATATAATGAATCAGGTGGTGCAGGTGGTATGTCAGAAAGAGTTATTGATGTAACTAACGTATCATCAGTATCTGTATCAATCGGTAATCCAGGTGGTGGTTCTAACTACTCAGGATGTGGAGGAAGTGGTAATACATCCTCATTCGGTAGTTATTGCAGTGCTTCTGGAGGATATGGTGCTAACTGTAGGCAACAGCATGCAGGTGGTATCGGTGGAAATGGTTCAGGTGGTAACCTGAATATATACGGTGGTGGAGGTAACGGACACGGTTCTTACTGGGCGTTCGGTAACGTCACCGCAGGTAGATCATTCATGGGAGGATCACAACCTTCATCCCATGGTCAAGGAAACTATGCTCACAACCATCAATCTCACTGTGCTTGGGGTGCAGGAGGAAATGGTGGACAGCATGGAGCACGAGGTGCTAGAGGTCGTGAAGGTGTCGTTATTGTTCAGGAGTTTTACGGATGAGTGTTCTTAAGGTATCACAAGTTACTGACATTACTGGACTGGGTGGTTTTGCCCTATCGTCTGGTAACATCACGTGTGCAGGGACACTTAAGGTTAATGATATAAACATTAACGGTACTATAACAGGGTCATCTACACATATCATACCTAGTATGAGTGGTCAGTCAGGAAGATTTTTGAGCACAGATGGCACAAACCTAGTTTGGTCAACTGAGTTCCAAAGTGGTGGCGGGGGTGCAGGTTTCAGATCTATGCAGGTTTGGACTTCTAATGGTACATGGAATAGACCCAGTGATGTCAGAACTATCAAAGTTGTACTTGTAGGTGCAGGTGGTGGTGGAACTGGTTGCGGTGAGTCTGGTGGTGCAGGTGGACATAGTGAAAGAGTAATAGATGTACAAAACGTTTCTTCAGTTTCAGTCTCAGTAGGTAACCCAGGTGGTGGTACAAACTATGCAGGATGTGGCGGTAACGGAAATGGCACAAGTTTTGGAGGTTATTGTTCCGCCTCAGGAGGATATGGAGCAAACTGTAGGCAACAGCATGCAGGTGGTATTGGAGGAAATGGATCTGGTGGTAATATAAACACCTACGGTGGTGGTGGAAATGGATGGGGTTGGTGGTCAATCTATGGTCAGCATCAAGCAGGTGCATCATACTTTGGCGGTACACAACCATCCAGTCACCAACAATCTAACTACGCACACAGACACCAATCACATTGTGCTTGGGGTGCAGGTGGTCAGGGTTCCATGTTTGGTAACAGAGGAGCAAGAGGACGTGAAGGTGTGGTTGTAGTATATGAATATTATGGTTAATAAATACATCAGAGGTTTCAAGTAACTATTATGGCTAAATGGGCTATCGTTGAAGCATCCTCAGGTGGTCTCAGTGATATCTGTGATGAAGCAGATAAATTTGAGATCTATGAAGGAGCAGATTCAAACATGAAATGGGTCGAAGTACCCGATGACACAACTTACTCACATTATATGGCGAATGGTACCATATATGATAGTGCAGATGATCAAGATTCCGTTGTAGAAGCAATGTTGAATCGTACTGAAGCATATGGTCCAGTGGGTGACCAACTCGATATGATGTATCGAGATCAAGTAAACAGTACTAATGAGTGGAGAACACACATTAATAATGTTAAAACTAATACTGCTAAACCATCCACAGTAACACAAACTAAATCAGACGATCCTAAGAGGATTCAATTACAAGGACGCAAAGCATGGGATCCTTGGGTTGACAACTGGGTACCACCAGGGTAGAATATACTGATAATTCTCTTATTATGAAGTTTGCGATTGTTGGTGGCGGTACCGCAGGATGGATGACTGCTGCTACTTTAATAAGACAATTTCCACAGGCGGATCTTACACTCTATGAGAGTGATAAGGTACCGCCTATTGGCGTTGGAGAGTCAACAACTCAATTCTTTAGAGTATGGTTAAAGTTCCTTGGACTCAAGGATGAAGAGTGGATGGCAGCATGTGATGCTACCTATAAAGTATCAGTAATGTTCCATGGATTCCATGATGTAGATGATTCACCATGGCAATATCCATTTGGCATCCCAAGAGCAGATACATATACTCCTGACTATTGGTTTTATAAACAATCTCAAGAAGGATTTCCAGGATCCAGACTAGCGGAGGACTACAACCTAGCAGCACAATGTGCTATAAGAAATAAACTACCTGTTGGTGAGTATGCAAATGAGTATTATGATTTGCAGAAATCAGCAGGTTTTCATTTTAATGCTAGTAAGTTTGCTATATGGTTAAGAGATAACTATTGCTTACCTAAAGGTGTTAAGCATGTAATTAAAGATATAAAGAAGAAACCGAAGGCAGACTTAGTATTTGATTGCACAGGTTTTAGATCTAAATTTAATAAGTCTAAGTGGATATCATTTGAAGACTATCTACCTAACAATAGTGCATGGGTCACACGTGTGCACTATGATGATAAGGATACACAAATCAAACCATGTACTGATTGCACAGCATTAAGTAGTGGATGGGTATGGAATGTACCAACCTATGAGACTATAGGTACAGGATATGTATTTTGTGATAAATTCATTTCGCCAGAGAATGCCCGAAAAGAGTTTAGGAAACATCTAGCAAAGAATGTGCAGAGTGATGCTGCATTATATACTGATAAGATGTTCCGTCTTATTAAATTTAAAACTGGTAGAAGAGAGGAGATATGGAAAGGCAATGTAGTTTCTATTGGACTATCAGCAGGATTTATAGAACCATTAGAATCTAATGGATTATTATCTGTGCATAACTTCTTACTTAATTTCATTAGATGTTATAGGGGTAAGGTAGTAACTCAATTCACTAGAGATACATTTAATAACCATTGTAATCATACATTTGATTCGTTTGCATCATTTGTTGCTATGCATTATGCTCTTACTCAACGTAATGATTCACCATATTGGAAGCATATTCAAAATATTAAATATCCATATGATTCTGCTGTACAGGCAGCACAGATACTACATATGGAAAGCAGTTCCAATTTCCATAAAAAATTATCCTATGAAAATTTTAGTAACGAGGGATTATTCTATGTTATTGCAGGTCACAACTGGAATCCATTTACATCACCAATTGAACATGAGATGAGATTGTTTAGTGATATGCCAGATATTCCAGAGGATATCCAATGGAATGAAGAGGAATTTGATAAGATGCCATTACCTATGGATTATTATAAGGAGAAAATATATGCAAGTTGAATCTATTTGTATTGTAGGAGGTGGATCCTCAGGATGGATGACAGCAGCATTGTTATCTAAAGAGCATCCAGAATTAGAAATAGCACTGATAGAGGATCCAAATATACCTACCATAGGTGTGGGTGAATCTACACTAGGACATTTCAATAGGTTTCTTATTAGACTAGGACTAGAAGATAAAGATTGGATGCCATTTTGTGATGCAACATATAAATCATCTATTGGATTTAAGAATTTTAGAGAGGGTAAGGGTGAGAGGTTCCAATATCCATTTGGTAGATTTGAGTGGGATCCAGACCAGATGGATGCTATATCTAATTTCTTTGAGTTGCAGAATGAAATAGGTAAGGATGTATATCCACCAGAAGAGTTTGCAAGATATGCTAATAAGGTTACATACTTAGCAGAATATAATAAGATGGTGGAAGAGATACCTGACTCTAATTTTAGATTTAAGGTACATACAGCATATCATTTAGATGCTAATAAGTTTGGTGAGTTTCTAAAGAATAAAGCATCATCTGTACATCATATACTCGCTAAGGTAGAGAATGTAATTAAGACACCTGATGGTAGTATTCATAGTATTATTACTGATGAGGGTAATACTATTAGTGCTGACCTATTTGTAGATTGCACAGGATTTAAATCACTATTATTAGAACAACACATGGGTGTTAAGTTTAACTCATGTAAGGATATGTTGTTTAATGATAGAGCATTGGCAACACATATTGACTATGATGATAAAGAGACACAGATGGTACCTTATACTGATTGTGTTGCATTATCTAACGGATGGGTGTATAATATACCATTATGGAGTAATATCGGAACTGGATATGTATATTCCAGTGACTATATTAGTGACGAGGATGCAGAGGAAGAGTTTAGAAATTATCTACCAGAATCTGCTAAAGATTGCTCATTAATGCCCATCAAAATTAAACATGGTGTGCATGAGGTGGGATGGATTAAGAATGTTGTTGGTATTGGATTAGCATATGGATTCTTAGAACCATTAGAATCTACTGGTCTGATGACTACACATGAGAATGCTATATTCTTATCTGATTTGTTATCACAGCGTAACGGTATCATCACGGAGCATTCAAGGAGTGTATATAATTTCTCAGCACAAAAGACATACGAGAGCATGAAGATATTCATATCTATGCATTATAGTTTGTCAGCAAGAGAGGATAATGATTATTGGTCTGATTGTACAAATACTATTGAATACCCAGGTGTGAAGGGTACCATGTTACATGGTAATTTTGCTAGTATGGATGCATTAACAGATTATTATGCATTATTAGATGGATTAAATAATAGATTCTATTCACAGAAGAGATTGGATGGTCTGATTTATATTGGAGCAGGTCAAGATATATCTCCTATTAGTAAAGCAATGTATGATGAGAAAAATTCAGTCACACCTGAGAAGAAAGAATATATAAGAGACATACACAAAGAATATCAAATTCATAAAAAAGAAACTATTGAGTGGTTCAAAAAGCAACCATCTCATTACCAATATTTGAAGGATAATATCCATGTTTAATTTATTTAAAAAGAAAGAGGAACCATTTAAGAGGTGGGTGAGATTCTATTCTATACATCCAGGTGTATCAGAAATAAATCCATGGATATCTGCATCTAAACTTAAAAGGAAATGGAGAAAGGATGCACATATTAGACAGGCAAAGTATGAAGAGTCTAGGTGTCCTGCAAAGAAATGGTTTAAGATGTTTGGCACATATAATGACTATAGAATGAAGGGTGGTGCAGAGAGAGAAATTGATCCAGATAGTATCTCTGGATTATTCTCACATGCAGTAACATGTCCTGCTATTGCACAGGTAATGGATACTGGATGGGTGATGGTAGCACCTGCTGATATACTATTGAAATTTGATAAGGGTAACCCAAGTTTCGGATGGTTATCACAAATGAATTTCAATACAAGTGATGACTATGTTAAATCACATGTAGCGGAACAAACAGAGGGTATGAGAGATTTATTAGCACCATGGAAGGGTGAGACTCTACCAAGTGTTATTAAATTAGAAATGCCTTGGAGGGTTATGGCACACCCTGATGTATTATTCATGCAAATGCCTATACCATATTATGATGAACCAAGGTTCACCGTACCAACTGGTATAGTGGATCCTGCATTCAGTTATGAAATCAATCTACAATTATTCTGGCATCAATTACCTAGGGGTGAGGAAGACAGTGAAGTAGTATTGGTTAAGGCAGGTACTCCATTAGTACAATGGGTACCACTTGATAGAAAAACATTCGATATGAAAAATTGGAATGTAATACAAGAGGATGCTAATGAAGAGGATATTGCAAATAATGCTATTATGGACTATAATAGGTTCCAGCATTTTGCAGAAACTACTACTCTCAAAGAGAGGATAGAATTAAATAGAAACGTAGTCAGTCTAAATAAAAACAAAGAGAGGTTTAACTAATGGCAGAAGAACAAGATGTGATGGAGGTTAATCTTGCCGAGAGAGCAGGAGTACAGACCGAAGAGCAGAAATTAGAAAGTACAGGTGTTATCGAAGGTCTTATAACATTTGATCAGTTGGTAATGAACTTCTTACAACAGCATCATAATGCTCTGGAAGAGTATAAGAAACTCCAACAGGCACTAGATAATATGCATTATACAAGTACTATCACTAAGATATCACTTGAAGAATTGCAGACTAAAAAGGATACTCTTAATAAATTATCTGGAGCAGTTGAAGCACTAGCATTATATAAGAAGCATGTAGATCCTAATTGCACTGATAGAGATTTCGTATTCTCAAATGACTCAGTAGAACCTGAGATAAAAGAGGACGATATTAAGGATGAAGGTTGATTTATTATTTCCTACACCATTATGGACATTTGATGATTGTGGTATAGATTTAAACAATCTTGCCCAATTTTGCCAACAGGTGAAGGATGAAGATGAAAGAGGAAGAACAGCATCAAATGATGGTGGATGGCAATCTTGGGACTTCGTACCACAGGTTATGGAGCAGAAGCATATGCCATTACATGATGTCTATGAGTATCTAACAACTATCGCATATTCTGCATGTGATGATTGGGGATATCAAAAGTATAGACTCAAGATGACTAACCTCTGGATTAATATAAATCAGAAAGGAAATTTCAATCATTTACATACACATCCTGGTTGTCAATTATCAGGTGTATTCTATGTTAAAGTACCACCATGTTGTAGTGGTGAATTAAAGTTTGTTAGAGATATGAAAGACCAATGCTTAAAAGAAGCATGGGGATGCTCAGAGAACTTTGACCACCATGAGAGAGAATATAATAATATAGAGAGATATGTAACACCAGAGGAGAATAAAGCATTATTGTTCCCTGCTTGGTTAATGCACTCAGTTGATAGAAGTGCTAGTGATGATGATAGAATATCATTATCATTTAATTTTAATGTATACTCTGAACATTATGTGAAAAATGGAATCTATCCAAGTCAAGAACCTACTAGGCAAACATTACCACTCTCGCTTATGTAAATTAGTATCGGGGATGAATGGATTCCCATGGTATTTTTTAAGTGATGATGTCAGTTATAGTACTCAAGGGTACGAGTTTGGTGATGTACGATTATTGGAGATACCTGATAAGGAACAGACAGTAGGATTCACACATGTATTGTTAGACCAGAATAATGTTGAGTCACCATGGTTACCACAGTTTCAACCATTACTTGATAGTGTAGAAGATCAATTTGATTATCAAATTGATTGGTTACGTGTTAGATTATCTCTACTATTAAATAATGGTAAGACAGGACATAATGCACCACACACAGATAGTGAAAAGGATCATTATGCAGCATTATATTATTTTCACGAGAGTAACGCACCAACAGTTTTCTTTAATGAGATGGATGAAGAGAGTCGTGGTACAATAGATGAGAGATGGATGTTTGCAATGACAAATAAGAAATGGACAGTAGCAGACAGAGTATATCCTGAACCAAATATGTTGCATATATTTAATGGACACCAGTTCCATGCATCATCCACACCTACTGGTAAGGAGAAATATAGAATAACATTAAATCTTAATTGGACTACACCTCGTGACCTCTTTAACCCTGATAGAAACCCTTAAAACTAAAGATTGGGAATATGATGACACACCACATTTATTCAAGAGTGGGGTGGATCCACATGGTTTGGTAACGTGGAAGGATATAGAATACTGTTTAAATAATCCTAATCAGTTTAACATCAAGTTTATTAATAAACATATTAATCAGTTTATTGAGTATCCTAAGTTTAAGAGAGCATGGGATGCACATGACCAACCAGAGGTCAGAGAACTGATGAATATATTTGCTGATGGTCACACATGTATAATAGAGAAGTTTGAGTATATACATCACAGCAAGCAGTACATATTAAAACAGATAGAAGATATATTTAATGTGCAAGCATCAATGCATATATTTTGTGGTCTAGGTGATACTAGATCATTTAATATACATGAGGATTATGCTAATAATTTAATCATACAAGTAGAAGGAGAGACACACTGGGAAGTATATGAGAACCGTGCATCACATTTAATACCACAGTTAGATTATACTTCTGTTGCTGATAATTTAGGACAGGGTGTTGACCCATCTAAACTGACAATAGCAATTGATCATGTGATGCAACCAGGAGATATATTATACATACCTGCAAGGACATATCATCGTGCGTTCCCTAAAGCAAAGAGATTATCTCTCAGCATACCATTACAACATTTGTGCAGTGCACAACCAGTAGATAGAAATTATTATGATCTCCCCTGTTAATGTTCATCCTTATTTGTATAAGGGTAATTATGATTTTAAATTTGATACCATTAAGGATAGGGTTGATGAGTATGTAAATTATGCTAGGGAGAATCCAATGGATGAAACTCCTGAGATGGATGGTGGTGTGACTACTGTTGTACAATGTTTTAATGACCCACCACATAACTGGGATATATTCCAGGACTTCAATGAATATGTGTTCAAGTGTGTTGATGACTTATGGAATCTATGGAAGTATCACCCTATGCCTAGAGACTTGATGCAATCATGGATAAATGTACATCCTAAGGGTGCATGGACTAAAGAGCATCATCATCAACATGTAGCAGTGGCAGTAGCAGCATACTTGCATGTACCAGAGAATAGTGGTAGACTATTGATCAAAGACCCACTGGGAGTTTATAAGTATAATGAACCCCTAATATATGGATACCACGATAAAGGTTTCGATTGGGAAGCAGTTGATGTAGAATCAGGAGATATATTATTCTTTCCTGGTTGGTTGACACATAAAACTGAGGTAAATAGTAGTGAGCATGACAGATATGTCATGTCAATGAACATTAGAGCATTACATCATCAGGCATGAGTAAATTAATATCAGTATATGATACTAAATTAATATCAGATAAGTTATTATATGAGATAACATATCTACCGTACAAGATGATCAGGACTGATACACCACCATGTGAGAATCAACCTGATGTAGACATGCGTCACAGTTATTGGACACATCAATTATATAATTTTTGTCCAGTAAATGATCCAGAGTACTATGAGAATGCAGGACTAGAAGCAAGTAACAATCCTATCTACCTAGATGTGTTAGGATATTTGGAAGCAAAATGCCCAGATTTGCCCCCTCGTGCTCATCTTTATAGTGCATATATTAATGTCTTAAAGTATGGTAACTCACCTGCTGTACATGTTGATGCACCTTATCATGTGGATAGTAATAAAACTGTATTAGTTTATTTAAATCCAGAGTGGAATTGGAATTGGGGTGGTGAGACTATGTTCTTTGATCATAATCTTGAAGCAAAGAGAATAGTATCATTTAAACCAGGTAGAGTAGTATTATTTGATGGTAGACTACCACATTTAGGTTGTGCACCGTCAGCACATTATCTTTATAACAGATACATTATGGCATTCAAATTTATGGATCCAGATGTAAGACAGAAGTTATTTGATAAATATGACATGGAGAATCATCCACCAGTATTTGATATGGGTGTGATGGGATTTAGTCCTAAGGTAACAAAACAATTATGGGAGAACAATGACGCAGGAATCTGACCCTAGATGTTTCAGACAATTATTAATTCCATCTGAAATGAAAACATTAAGGAAGGCACTTTTCATTTATCAGGGTCAATTATATAAGAAATATGGCAAATTAACTAAAGAACAACGTAGTGAAATTGAGTCCATATATGATAAATTACATCTAAGATGAATCAACCAGAAATAATACCTGCATTTAGTCAACCAATATATGTTAACACCGTAGAATTGGATGACTATTTAATATCTGAGGTAGTTAATTCACCAACAAATGATGATAGTTTTCATCACGATCCTACCTATAGAAATAATGGTAGTATGTCAGTTGATAGACAATGGTTACAATCTCATCCAGAGATTAGAAATATTGTTGAAGAGCATTTAGATAATTATGTATTTAATGAGTTAGGAATTGGAAGACAAAGACATCAATTAATCCATACATGTAGTTGGGTTAATATGCATGAGAATGGTGATGTTGCACAAGGTCACACACATACAAATAGTATGTTTAGTGGTGTTATGTATTTTAAAATACCAGAGAATAGTGGTGAGTTAAGATTTCATTGTCCTGCAATTATTCCTACATATGTAACACAAACAGTATTACCTGACATAGTTAGATCTAATGTATATAATATGAGAGAGATTAATATTATGCCTGAGGTAGGTATGATAATAATATTTCCATCACACTTAGCACATAGTGTTAGTGTTAATGAAAGCAATGAGCAGAGATATTCAATGGCATTTAATTATTTTATGAAAGGTCAATTTGGATACGATGATAACTCATTAACAATATGACAATTCCACTATTATTAGCAGAGGCAATTCCTTTGGAAATTAGAAACATTCTTAAGTCCCTAAAGAAGGGCATGAAGGTTAAGTTGAAAGATGGTGAAGAAGGGACAATTAATTTTATATCTGACCAATATATAACTGTTAGTTGTAATAGACATGATGACCCTAATAGTATGCATGGGTATAAAGAAACAAATGTGTTAGTATATCCTGCTGATTGGGATGATATTTATATTGAGGATGAGCATTTTTATAACCATAAGAATTATAAAGGTTATATCAGAGAACATCCTGGAAATGAAGATTTGCCAACTGATATTACAGGTATGGACAAATAAAAAATATTGTGATAGAATTATATTATATTTGAATTAAAGAATGAGAAAGTGGTGGAGAGTCTGGAAGTATAGTTTAGGGAGTTTTAATGATGAGACAACCAAGAGGTATGATAATATTGTACTCATTATTCGATCTCTTATCTTTCTTACTTATCTCGTCACTAATTGTTTTATTGTTAGTGGTGTAATTAGACATTGGAATGATTGACACAGTATTATATGGTGATTGTAGATATACATTGCCAACAATAAATCATAAGTGTAGGATGTGTGTTACATCACCACCTTATTATGGATTGCGAAATTATAAAGGTGCAGATAAACAAATAGGTTTAGAGCAATCACCTGAGGATTATGTTGATGAGTTAGTTAAAGTATTTCGATTAGTGAGAGATATATTAACTGAGGATGGGACACTATGGGTTAATATAGGTGATAGTTATTATAACTATCGAGGTGGTAAAGGTCAGGCATTACCTAATCAATCATTTGGTGGTGACCAAGATTTGCCACAGATAAATCCTAGACGTGGTAATAAACTAGAAGGATATAAAGAGAAAGATTTAATTGGCATACCTTGGATGTTAGCATTCGCATTACGTCAGGATGGATGGTATCTAAGACAGGATATAATATGGAATAAACCTAACCCTATGCCTGAGAGTGTAAGAGATAGATGCACTAAATCACATGAGTATATCTTTTTATTATCAAAGAATCAGAATTATTATTTTGATGTGGATAGTATTAAAGTGCCAACTGTTGATGGTAAACAATTAAAGAGAAAGAAAACAGTATGGGATGTGAAGGTTAAACCTAACAGAGCAACTGGACATCACGCAGCATATCCTGAGGAATTAATAACACCTTGTATATTGGCAGGTAGTGAAGAGAATGATATTATACTTGACCCATTTATGGGAAGTGGTACTACAGCAACCGTTGCCAAGGGATTTGGACGTAGATACATCGGATGTGATTTACAAGAGTATTAAGTAATGTTACAAATAAAAGACGTGGCGTAAATATATGTTATATTAAGTATGTCAAACAAATACTATTCATAAAATGACAAAGACTTTTAAAACAGATTTAATATCCGACCTTGAGACAGTAACATTATGTGCTATCAAGGATTTAAATGAGTATATCACCGACTTTAGGATATATGGACGTAGTTTACAAGACTACAAGAATACAATGAATACAGCAGATTTTACAAAGTTTTTCCAATATATTGTAAATGATGCTATTGAAGATACAATCAAGAATCTAGGTATTGATGCTAGACGTGAAGAGGTATCAGGATATGATTATGTCTTTGGTGATACACCAGTTGAATTTAAATTAATGGGTGGAGACAGTAAGGCATCATTTGCTACTGGTAATAAGACATCACACTTTGGTGGTGCAAAGACTAACATAGTATGGACAATTAAATATACATTTAATGATAATCAAATTGATTCATTTGGTATGGTTGTTATCGATACTAACTTAACAGAGTCAAATGTATGGAAGTCATCATCAGGACGTAAGGATAGTTTCTCAACACTTGAATTATTAGTAGGTGAAGAGAATTGTATATTATCTCAAATAGGTATAGTAAGACCTGCAACAAAGAAATTACATTTCTTACCATTACCTACTCAACAAATATTACCTGTTGATAATGAAGTTAAAAGTTTAGACTTCTCAGGATTTGAGAAGATGAGAGATTTATAAATCTCTTGACAATATCCGAGGATGCCAGTATAATAGGGTATCCTCTATTAATGTTGAATGCTAGAAGTTAATAAAACATACCATATTAATTGCATTGCAGGGATGGAGAAACTTGATGATAAATCAGTTGATTTAGTTGTCACGTCACCACCCTATGATGATTTAAGGACATACAATGACTCTAGTAGTTGGAGTATGGAAGTATTCTATGCAGTTGCTTGTCAACTGGAGAGAGTATTAAAAGATGGTGGTGTTATAATGTGGAATGTGAATGATGCTACAGTAAATGGTAGTGAGACAGGCACAAGTTTTAGACAGGCATTACATTTTAAAGATGTATGTGGTTTAAGACTACATGATACTATGATATATGAGAAAACAGGCATTGCTTTTGCATCAGGCAGTAAGAGTGTTAGGTATTCTCAAGCATTTGAATATTGCTTTATACTATCTAAGGGTAAACCTAAGACAGTTAATATTATCATGGATAAACCTAATAAGTGGGCAGGATCCACATCATGGGGTAAAGCAAGAAGTAGAAAGAAAACAGGTGAATTAGATATTAGAGAGAATAAGACAAATCCAATCAAAGAATTTGGTGCTAGGAATAATATTTGGAGGATTAAGAATTGTGGAGGATTTGGACAATCAAATAAAGAGAGTTACAAACATCCTGCAACAATGCCAGAGGAGTTAGCATTAGGTCATATTCAAACATGGACAAATGAAGGTGATTTAGTATTGGATCCTTTCATGGGTAGTGGCACAACAGCACAAGTATCCTTAGAAAATAAGAGAAACTTCATTGGATTTGAAATTGATGATACATACTATAAAATGTGTCTAGATAGAATGAAACCATTGCAAGATAATTTATTAACAAGATTAAATGACATTGCGTAGTAAAGTTTGGGTATCACCCAAATCTGATAGTGCTAGAGACAAATATTTAAAATACTTAAATAGTAAGAATATTGTAAGATTAGAGCATAAAAGAAAAGACAGATGGTTCTTTTCATCTATTGATAACCCTGATTATATGTTTTGGGTAGATTATCCAAATGATAATAATTGGGACTATAAGGAGTTAAACAATGACACCAATTAATGTAACAGAAACAGAGCATCCCGCAGCGATGCATCAACAAGATGTAAATTCATGCATCGCTCATTTAAGAGATGCAGTAGTTGACTATGTAGAGAGCGAAGTTGTAACTCCTGGAGAATTTGTAAATTGTGTTAAATCAGCACTAGGAGATAGTATAAATCATCATCAACAACGATTAGATTTGTTGAGAGATGTTGAGCATCTATTGAATCAAACATCTAATAAGGAGTTGTTAAATGAAGGGCAATGAAGGAGACGAGGCAGCGAAGGCACTTGAAAAACTAATTAATTTAACTAAGAAATACTCAGAAACTGAATTGGATGAGGATGGATTAAGAGAATCAATTAGTGAGAGAATAAATGCAACAAATGAGTTGAAAGATATTCTCACTAAAGCAAAAAATGCTAGAAATAATTCTTATAAACAATGGCGAGCAAGTGATTAATGTATGACGTTAAAGTTATAGATGATTATTTCCCAGAGTGGTTAGTTAATATTGTAAGTAGGGATACTGAGCAAATGCCAGTAACCTATACTAACTCACCATATAATACATTTGATAGAGCAAGATTCTTTGGATGTATGATGATAGAGCAAGATAAACCAAAAGATCATCCACCTTATTGGTTTAATGAATATTTTAATAGATGTATCTATAATGATATATTGAAAGAATATGAAATAACTAATTGCTACCGTATATTATTAAATGGACAATTACCTGATATGAATGGATGCAATCATAATGATGCAGACTCTCAGGATTATATGACAGCAATTTATATGGCACATGGCACAAGTGGTGATACTGTTATAGTTGATAACCACGATTGTGATTATAAGAGAGTGCCATTTAAGGAAGGAAGGATAGTTATATTCAATAGTAGTATATGGCACAGAGGTGAAGCACCTAAGGAAGGATACAGAGTAACACTAGGAGCAGTATATCCACTATTCAAACCAACATTATGATACCAACACCAATATTTGAATTAATTGTTTTAATTATGGGCATTATATGGATAAATGTGTTATTATCACATTTAGGTGTATATGATGATGAAGAATGAATCTGAATTTAAATCAACTCAAATATCTTAGAGGTGTTTTAAGTATCAGTAGAATGTATAAACCCTATGAGGATAGGGGAGATTGCAATGTTCCTAAAGGATGTTTATGGAATGATGATAAGGAAGATTTATTCATTCAAATTGAAGCAGAGATAATGAGACGGTTTCCAAAGTGTCCACCTTGGTCACCATACGGTCAGTTTTCGACTATAATAGAAGAGTCAAGGAAATTAAACGAGCAAATGACTTCAAAAGCACTCACAAAAGCAGATTTCGACCTAATCAACCTTGTTTTTTCAAGTGCAGCAGCACTTGATGTAGATGTGAAACTTGTTGATGATGGTGATACCACACACGACCACTTTTCAGATGTGTGGAATAAAGTTATCGATGGAGGTAACTAATATGTCATCATTACATCACGAGTCACTACTTGAAACATGCTACGAGGAAGCATGGGTAGATTTCGCAAAAACAAATAACCTAACATTTGACCAACTGGATGCACTAGACCAAAATAGTGAGTTAGGTTACCTGCCAGTAATAGCAGAGGATGCACAAAGAAGATTTGAGGAGTTGTGCAGATGAATAAATTTGAAATAACATTTGATGAGCAATATCAACTCATTAAATTATATGATTTACTTAGGGATAATGGCATGATAAATGACCTACCTAATGAAATCGAAACATTCTTTGAAAAACTACTGGACTAATTAAATGACACTAACCAAATCATTATTCACACCTGATGAGATACAGGATCTCAAAGAAGAGTATGTAGAGTTTCAAATTAATGAAATGACTTCTGAAGAGATGGCAGATTACATTCGTGATGCTGAATTAAAGAAGGTCAATCCATTAAGTGAAGACCAACTCAGAAATGAAATTGATGAGTATGATGAGTATTTGTATGAAATACTTGCAAATTATGTCAAGGATGAGGAAGATAGTTATAACGCATTGCTAGAATTTCAACACGATAGACAACAAAACATTTATTTCGACTAATGGAAGTAATCATCACACCAGAAAATGTCACAATGGCATTATCCCCAAAACAATGGGAATTAACTGATTATCAGTTATCATCACTTATTGAGTTTATCAATGAGAATAACCAATATAATGATGAAGAAGAGACTATCGATCATTGGGATGAGATAGCATACAAATTAATGCAACAATGGGACTATAGGTATGCAGATGAAAAGAGAAGATACATTCGAGAGTAATATGGAGAATTTTATAACAAGATATGCTAACCAAAAAGGTTACACCACTAGGGAATGCTACACACCTATCAAAGTGCAAGAAGTTCCTGAAGCATTCAAGCATAAATATGCTACATACGATGAATACATCGATGCACTAGCAGATTACATTAATGGTTATTAATTATGGCACTAAGTAAACAAGTAAAAGACAGTTTAGAAGCAGCATCCGAGGATTTGAGGAATGCGTTGGCATTTAGTGCCAGATGTGAGAAACCTTACATATCAAAACATATTGCAGATATGTTATCACAAATTGACAATATAATATATGTTGTCCCAATACTAGATAAAGTGGAGGAGATGCAGGATGGCATCATTGATGATAACTAACGGAGTGTTAGATGTTGATGAATTAAAGTATTATGAGGACATTTATATTACTGATGATAATATAACTGTTGAATCCAAACAATTACCTGCTTATACTATAGTAGATAATACATATTATACTGGTGAAACTACTGAAGGATACAGAGTAAATGCTAGGATTAAATGTCAACTAGGCAATCCCGAAGGGATGCAGAGACACATGACAGCAGGTGATAAAGTATTAAATCCTATGATATTTAATGGTAATATATTATGGACATATGAAAAGATAGGTATGTTTGACACAGTAGCAGAAAGTAAATCATTTATTGAATCATACATCAATGAGGATGCAACTAAACTAATCAATGAGAGACAGCATGATGTGTGACAGTTGATAAAGAGTCCAATACTATGCCCATTCTTGCCCACATGTGCTTATAATATGCGAGTATCAATCGCATTCTTGCTTAATGACAGTAACACGCACTAGAAGGACTAGGAAGGCATCTACAACTAAGAAATCCCCTGCTAGACCTAAAGTGACTAAAGTTACACCACCTGCAAGACCTGATACACTTCTCAAATTTGATGACTACAAGAAAGACATCAAATTAAGACTAGAAATCCATAACTATGAGATTTCAGCACTATGGGATGATGTTAAATGGTCTTATGATAAAATCTCTAAGTATGTCAAATCATCATATGATAGGGCATTCAACCAATAGAGTAAGTGTCACAAGACCCCTACACAGGGGTCTTTTTTAATGTATAATAATAATATGAGATGAAAGTTATGCGGATGCACAATTAAGTGCTAGTCAACCGAGCAACATACAATCATCTCTTTCAATTTATTATTAAATCCCTTGATTTCACTTAGACCACATCAATTACGAGCATTAAATATAATGCAACGTGAAGATAAGGGACAAATAATAGTGCCAACTGGAGGTGGCAAAACTTACATTATGATTAATGATTTCATTGCTATGTTACAAGAATGCAATGAAATTGAAGCATCTAATGTAACAGTAGTTGTTGCACCTCGTATATTATTAGCACAGCAATTATGCGATGATTTCTATCATCAAGTCCCACAAGATTTAAATATATTTCATGCACATAGTGGGAGGACTTCGTTTCCAAGTTCTACTAAATCAAATGAAATTGCAGAGTTTGTTGATAACAATCATCAAACAATTATATTTACAACTTATCACTCATTGAAGAAAGTTGTAGAATCTGATATAACAATAGATTGCATTTATTTTGATGAATCACATAATGGCACAGCAAGATCTTTCTTTGATAGTGTTAGTGCTATGAGTAAATATGCAACACGTTGTTATTATTTTACAGCAACACCTAGAATATCATATAAACATGATAGAGGGATGAATAACAAACATATCTGGGGAAATATCCTGGAATCCGTCCCTGCACCTGAGTTAATTGATGGTGGAAGTTTAATACCACCAACTATAATTCCATTTGAAGTTGATACTAACTATGCTAAACATAATGCACATGTTCATCATTCAATTACTATACAAAATGTTATCGACAGTATAGAATTAGAGGGTAGCAAAGTGTTAGTTAGTGTCCCATCATCTAAGGTATTAATTAACATGTTATCACGCACATATTTGATAAAAGAGTTAAAGAATAAAGGATACGATTTATTACACATTACAAGTAAATTTGGTGCTTATGTCAACAACAAAAAAGTTAATCGCTCTCAATTCTTTGAGACTCTCAAGCAATGGGGTGAAGAGAAAGAAAGAAAGTTTATTATCTTTCATTACAGCATCCTATCGGAAGGCATCAATGTTAGTGGACTCACTCATACAGTATTCTTGCGAAATCTTAACATCGTTGAGATGGCACAGAGCATCGGACGTGTTATTAGGATGGATAAACAAGATACCAAAGATATTGCAGAAGGCACTATTGATAGTGGGGATATTTGTAATTATCGCAAATCCACTGGTTATTGCATTATTCCTACTCACAAGAGTTATGGCACTAAAACTCTCAAAAGAATGCAAAGAATAACGGATGACATTTTTAGAGATGGAGTGCATACCACAGCATATTGTTAAAATGTGTAAACCGCAACCAGTCCGTGTGCCACCGCACAAAGTGTCCACTAAATGCGGACAAGGTGCGGAAATCGGTTATAATAAGAATATGGGAAACAAATTCATCCCTGAGACTCTTAATTATCCACTTGGTAAACAGGTTAGCATAGAGTCAAAGAATCGAATTTGTTTCTCTCACCTATCAACTTTAATCTCTCTCTTAACATGCGTAAAATTGAATCAGAAATGAATGCAGCAGTAACAAATCGTTACAACTTCAGCAAGTCAAATACAACTGTAAACATCAATGACAGAATCGCTGAAGTCAGACTTCATGGAAATTTAATCGCTAGAGTTGGTGACAATTTCGTCCAAATCTTCGATGGTGGTTGGCAATCAGTTACAACCAAATCTAGATTAAATGCACTATTACAGGCAGTAACACCTAACGGTGGTGTATTTCAAAGAGATTGGACTTGGTATTACAACTCAAGCAAAGTTGGCACAGTCCCATTTTTCTCAGGTATGGAAGCAGCATAAACCCTGCTCTCACCTGAGTTTTTACTGGCATTTTTGTATCCATAAAGAGTTTACTTATTAAATTAAGTCGGATGAAGCACCTCTTAATGTAAGTCCAGTATTTTGTCCCTTTGCTTATTAACAAAATGTCAAACAATGTTGCATTTAACTTTCTTGTTGAATCTCTATCTAGAGCAGAAACAGGTAACGAATTAATCGCACTAATTGACACATACCTTGCAAATCAAGGTTAATTAAATAATAATGAGGGGTGCAATTCCCCTCTCATTCTTAACAATCTCTCATGTTAAATCATCTTTCAGACTTATTAGAATCATGGTGTAATAGTCAGCAATTAGAGTTTATTAGTGCTGACGATTTACTGTATGGTTACTATCAACAACTCACCATAGATCAACGTGCTTGGTTAAACAATTATATTGAAATATGGGATAAAACACAACAATTTGAGGTGGGTTAATCATGTATAAAAGTGAAACATTAGGACGTATCTTTTGGTGTGAAGATGATACTTATGACTTCAAATCATGTCCTATGAAGTTAGATGGCACAGGCGATTTTGACTATTGGGATTATGTATCAGAGTGGACAGAATGGCATGAAGTAGATATGAATTTACTCTTTGATATTCACAAAGCATGTATATTTAATAAGAGAGAATATGCAGGTAGTATAACATTTAATGGGGTATAATTAATGCACTATTCAACACCATACGACATAGGATTAGGCGATTTAGTGTTATTTAAGGGCATTATTTACTATGTCTTAATTAACTACATTAAAGGTGAAACTGATGCTAAAGGTTATACACCAAACAGCAACAGAACCATCTTAATTAATGATACTTTCGGCACAAGGATTATGTGTCATAATTATAAAGAATTGGAGGTAATTGACTATGAGTAAATCTATCACATCACAACTAAGTGATGAAGCAATTTATCAAATACTAGAGATAATTGCAAGTGAAATTGATGATATAGATGATAAAGAGTTATTCATTAGTATGGAGGATTAACAATGCAAAGTGATGAGTTTGAAATCAAATTACCTGTTTATTTTACATGTAATGAGTATAAATTCGTAAGGGAATGTATTCAAAATGCACAGGATAATTGGACACAAGATAAATACAAAACTTGTGATATTGTCCTTAATAAGTTATATGAATTAAGTGAAACTTGCATACAAGATAGAATCAATTAACATTAAATCATTCAATCGCATTATTAACAATGAAACTAAATCCTCGTCCAGTTTACAACAATCCACAGAAACCAGTTGTTAACAACAATGTCAACAAATTCCCCAGATTAACTAATCAAGAATGGGATGATATTATAGGATTAATTGATGATAAACTAGAAAGGCAATATTATGAATGTTATCAAACAATCAGGGACAAACTAGAAGCATATAGGCAAGAAGATGTAATTGTCAACAGGTTATGTGACACTAATATTAGTGACTACGATAAGATACCAAATCGCTATTAATACATTATAATATTAGTATAGACAACAAACAAACCTTATGAATCCAGTATTAAAGCAATTCATTGATTACATTTTTTCATTCTACGGATGTCCTGATGATGTCCTTTACCCATTAGTTAAGGATAACAGGATGGTAACCAAACATGAAATTTATCAAGCAATCAAAGTTTATATTGCTAAACTGGAAACCGCATCCGCAGGATCTTTCTACACTTGGGGCGGTGGTGATTCTCTAGACAGAGAAAGAGTAAGGGATATTTTAATCTCAGATTTCAACTTCACACTTCAGTAAACCTAATTCATTCTAAAATCATGCCAAACGCTTCAAACAAACTACAGACAGACCTTTACAACATCGCATCTAATCACGAAGGAATTTTAGATATGATAGTTTACGGATTTGTTAATGACATGTCACCATCTCAAGTAAGACAGTATCAAGACATGCTAGACACCAATTTTCCTAATCAAGTATCCTAAAATGTTACAACTTCCTACTTCTTACCTAAAATCAGACACATTACTCAAAATCTATCAAACAGTAACACGCAAACCACAAAGTGTTTACAATCCCCCTAGAAGTAGAAAGATTTCAATACTTAATGATTAAACACTAAGTATTAACAATTCACTCACAGATCGCCAAATTTTTTATTAATCAAATGACCAAACTTTCCACTCTAATTGATAACATAAACAACACACAAGTTGTAGAGCAAAATGTATATAAACTTGCAAAATGTGTAGATGCTAGTTATAAACAATCATATGATTATCGCACTATTAATTGTGAAGTTAAAAAAGGTAAAAAGTATTGGAAACTAATATTTGACAATAGCGTTCATGCCTTTGTAGATGTAAACAATGGTGACGTATATAAACCTGCTAGTTGGAATAAACCTGCTAAACATGTGAGGTATAACTTATTAACTAATCCAGAGATTTGCCTATCTAATTGTGATTGGGCAGGAGGATATTTGTATATAAGATGATAACAACTACACAAGGATTGCAAGGGAGTTTTCCACAATTAGCGGACATACTTGTGGAAAATAGTGTATATTTTAAATGGTTAATTAAACATAGGTATGTGTTATTTAACGATGATAATATTGACTCTAGTTAGTGTTATCTTAGAGCGTAACATAGCGAGATTTTTTTGTCAACAACTATGGAGAAATATGTCAATCTTCGCTAACACCTTGACATGACACATTTTTTCCTATATAATAACAATGTAAGCACAATTACAATGGGAAGATCTTACAAACGTAATGACCCTTATTCATCACATAAGGCGAAAAGTTTGAGAGAAAAGAGAAAACAATCCAACACTAAGTTCAAAGGAGTTACTAACAACAATCCGCACAATAATGTGGAAAAGTATTACAAACCCCGCCCTTAATTGCCCCCCTATACTATGCCCCGCATTGCCCTTTTTTGCTATGTCTAAAATAACAACTATTCAGACAATTCCACCAGTAAATGTTAAATTGTGGTCACACGGTTCTAAACACTTTTGGGCATACGATTACCCAGGAAATAGTAAGAACGGAC